>Ga0222427_100694_pt1 | contig 35315 bp, 21 predicted proteins | sample 2B20Ametagenome_FD_182890 | JGI IMG/M metagenome (GOLD analysis project Ga0222427, IMG submission 182890) | Enriched microbial communities from leaf-cutter ant dump, University of Wisconsin, Madison, United States - 2B20A (version 2) | ecosystem: Environmental > Terrestrial > Nest > Insects nest...
TTACAACTGGAGAAAAAGTTTCTTTTTACCGATTTACCTATCCGAAGAATAAATCAAAAGAATTAAAGATTGATCCAGGATTTTTTCTTGGAGAAGAAAAGATTCCAGATGCGAGAGAAGCGCAGCAATTTGTAGGCTCTCAGATTGAAATTGTATCAGATACCGAAGTTCGTGGTTACAGCAGAATTCGAGGAGGATGGAACAACGGAAGAGCTTATACCGTTTATTTCTGGGCGGTTTTTGATCAGCCAATTGCTAAATATGTAACGTTTAAAGATGGGAAATTCTATGATAATCAAAAAGCACAATTTGATTCAGGAAAGAAAACCGCAGCTTTACTTTCTTTTGGAAATGCTGGAAAAGAAGAGCTAAATGTCAAAATCGGAATTTCTTTTTTAAGTGAATTAAAAGCAAAAAATAATATCGAAGTCGAAATTCCGCACTGGGATTTCACTAAAGTTTTGGCTGTATTAGAAAATAAATGGGAAAATTTATTAAATCGAATCCAGCTTTCTAAAGATACTTCAGACGAATATAAAAAAATGTTCTACACAGGTTTGTATCATACTATGATTATGCCAGTAGACCGAACGGGAGAAAATCCGTTATGGACAAATGACGAACCGTATTACGATGATTTTTATACGATTTGGGATACATTCAGAACTTCAAGTCCGTTAATCACACTAATTGATTCCAAACGAAAAGTAGAAATTATAAATGCCATGCTTAATATTTATAAGCGTGAAGGTTATCTGCCAGAAGGAAGAAGCGGTAATGATAACGGAAGAACTCAAGGAGGCTCAAACGCTGAGGTAGTTTTAGCCGACGCATTTGTGAAGAACCTTAAAGGAATAGATTATGAATTGGCGCTTAAAGCGATGCTAAAAGATGCGACAGTTCCGCCGGGAGGAAATGAGGAAAAAGAAGGAAGAGGAGGTTTGATCGATTATCTTAAATTAGGATATGTTCCATACGGTACCGACCGCGCGGGAAATAGAACAATCGATTATTCATACAACGATTATAATATTGCTACAGTTGCAAAAGGCTTGGGAAAGACCGAATTATACAATCAGTATATTAAACAAGCTGACAGCTGGCAGAATTTATGGCGTTCTGATTATGAAAATAACGGAGCCAAAGGATTTATAATGCCTAAAGACAAAGACGGAAATTGGTTGGATGATGTTGTTTTTGGCGAATCTAAAATCCAGAAACCAACATTTAAGTATACGCCAGTAATTATCGAATCGCCTTGGTATGTATGCCATTGGTGTGTTTTCTTTTATGAAGGAAATTCATGGGAATATTCATTAAGTATCCCTCACGATGTTCCAGAATTAATTAAAAAATCTGGAGGAGAAAAAGCTTTTGAAAGCAGATTGAATACTTTATTTGATTCTAAACTATATAATGTAGCCAATGAGCCCTCTTTTTTGACTCCGTGTCTGTATCACTGGATCGGAAAACCATATTTAAGTAGCGACAGAATCAGAGAGATTATCAAAAGCAGTTTTAATACTTCTAGAAAAGGGCTTCCAGGAAATGACGATTCAGGTGCTATGTCTTCTTGGCTTGCCTTCCATATGATGGGGCTGTATCCAAACGCAGGGCAACCTTATTATCTAATTAATACTCCTTTGATTAAAGAAACAGTTGTAAAATTGGAAAATGGTAAAAGTTTTAAAATCACAACCAAAAAAATGAGCGATAAAAACAGATATGTAAAAAAGGCATTTTTAAATGGAAAAGAATACAACAAAGCATGGATTATGCATGATGATATTAATAATGGAGGAGAATTAATTTTAGAAATGGATTCTAAACCTTCTGCTTGGGGAACTGCAATTTTACCACCAGCCAAATAAATAAGAAGCAAGATGAAAAATATACTTTTAGTAATTCTTTTTTGTGCCATCTCTTACATTGGAAAAGCACAGCAATACATTCCGACAATAAAAAATAATACCGAACTCATTTATTCCTGCAATCTTCATGGACAAACTAGAAGCCTCTCTCTACTTGCTCAAATGCCAGATGATGGACTGACTTTTAAACTAGAAACAAGAGGAGTAAAAAGCAATATTGTAATGCTTCCTGAAGCAGTAAAAAACGGAAATGCTTTAAGCTTTAATCAAGGAGAATCTGCACCTGTCTTAAATTTAAAACCAACTGAAACTTTCCTTATGATTTCCAGATCGGCATATCAAGATCTAATAAAAAAGGATTTTTTCGTATATAATAACATAACGTATGACCTAGATAAAAAAGAAAACAAAGAAGGTGTTTTTATTGATGGAAAATTAGTAGATGCTTTGCATGTAATAGCTCAAATTGAAGAAACTGAAATGTGGATTGTCAAAAATCCTGAGTTTCCCATAATCGTTAAAATCATAAAGAATCCCTTAGGAATTAATTTTACTTTAGAAAAAGTACAAGAAAAATAAAGTAGTCCACTTGCTATTTTGAGAGCTGTCCCCGAAGCTCGAAAAACCTGCTATTATATTTAATAGCAGGCTTTTTTATTCTTATTGAATAGAAATCAATCATTTTTTTGCTTCAGCAGAAAAACAGTTAATAATCATTCAAGGCACTGTTAGAAGATTTTTTAAAAGTCGTGCTTAGTGATATTATTTAGTTTTGGAAATAATTCTGAAACATGCTTAGCTGATGAGATAAAGCTTTGCTCCAATATTCCGTATCATGCTTTCCTAAAGATTCAGTATAGAAATGTTCGATTTTTTTATCGGTCAGAATTTTATGAAAATTGCGGTTCAAATCAATCATCAACTCATCTTCGGTTCCGCAATCCAATATATAAGACTGGTTGAGACTTTTCATTTTATCTGTCATGTTGGCAACTAAATAATCAGCGGGAAGATATTCATATGCTCCAAGGACATCCTCGACCTGATAATTTTTGTAATTTTCTCCAAAATAAGTAAAATCCAAAGCACCGCAAGTACTGCCAATTATAGAAAAATTTTCATTGTATGTAATTCCAATATGTAAAGCTCCGAATCCTCCCATGCTCCAGCCTAAAATGCCTCTGTTTTTTCGGTTTTGAATGGTTGGGAAATGCGAATCAATATATGCTACCAATTCTTTTCCAATAAAGGTTGAATATTGCGAATCTGCTTTAACAGGGCTATCCACATACCAGCTATTAAAATTCCCATCAACTAATACATAAAACGTTTGAAACTGCTGGGATTTTTTTACCAGATCGGGAATATCCTTTTGATATGTTCTTGTAGGATTTCCACTGTAGCCGTGAAGAATGTAAACGGTATTGTAATGTTTTCCTTTTTTGATTTCAGGTGTCACAATAATTGTTTTTATGTTCTTGTCCATTTTTAGACTGTACACATCTTTAGAAATTATTTTCTGTGCAGAACAAGACAGCCATAAAAAGATCAGTACGAAGGCATAAGTTGTTTTCATCTCAATTAATTTTAAAATTATAATGCAAAATTGAGATGTAAAAACCCGAAAACAGTTTACAAATGTTGATGAAATTATAGATTTAATTCTTTACGTATCCTGCTCAACTGTGTAGGTGTAATGCCTAAATAAGATGCTATTTGGTGCTGTTTGAGGCGTTTGACAAGTTTTGAATTTTCAAGTAATGTTAAATAACGCTGTTTGGCTGATTCCGATTTTAGAATAATTTCTAAAGGCTCTTTTTTTACAACCCAGTTCTTCTCCAGATAGGCGATGTGAAATAAAGCCAGATCATGATGTTCTGCAATTAGTTTTCTAAATTTATCAGATGGATAAATAATAATTTCTGAAGCTTCTAAAGCATCGATTGAAAAAGTGCTTGGCGTTTCTTCTACTAGAGAAGAAGCAGAGGCACAAAAGCTATTTTCTTCAAAGAATAATTTATAAATAGAAGTTCCATTTTCATCTGTGCTGTAATAACCGAGCAATCCCGATTTAACGAAGTAATAATAACGAGCTGTATCACCGGCTCTTAATAGAATATCATTCTTTTTAAAAATCTTTGTAAAACAAATATCGCGTAAAGCTTCAACAGTATCTGCTGACAGATAATGGTAGGTATTCATTTTATCTATAAGTTCATCCATATAAATGGTTTGTTTGGGTATTCTGCTTAAACACAAAGCTTTACCACATTTGTTCATTGACTCAGTGTAGCTCTCATGAATTAAGAGAAGTTAATTTCTGGGAAAAAAGTCGGTAAATTGTTAATTCAGCTCTAAAGTTTAAAAAGCAGAATCTTGCATTCTAAACATTTTCATCTTTTTTGTTAGTATTTTTAAAAAAAATGGAGGTTTATTTAAGCAATTCCAGAGATAAAATTGTTAAAGTTAAACTATATGCAAAAGTAAGCATTTCTTTTTTTTAATAAGGGCTTTTTTATATTTTCGCGGGCATAGTAAAAAAAATAATTCAATCATTATCAAGCACTGTATTAGAAGTTTCTATTATATCATTTTTAATGGTTTATAGTTTATAAAAGACTATTGCTTTAATTAATAAAAATCTCTAAAGTATATCCATCTCCAAATTTATTATAAATATAACCACACTCTTATTATGAAAAAAATTACTCTATTAATCTGCATTCTTTTTACAGTTGCCAGTGTAAAAGCTCAACAAGAAAAAGGAATTATAGGCTACACCAATTGGTTAAATGGTTGGACGGAGTTTAAGCCTAACAAGGTCGACTATGGAGAAGCAACTCAAATTTTAGCGGGAAATATTTCTGTTAATACCAAATTGCTTAAAAGAAATATCTACGTTTTAGAAGGAAACGTTTATATTACAAACAATGCTGTTTTAACAATTGAACCTGGAACTTTAATTATTGGTGATTTCGAAACAAAAGGAACATTAATAGTTACAAAAGGAGCACAATTAGTAGCTGATGGTTTAGAAACAGATCCAATCGTATTTACTTCAAACCAAAGTCAAAAGAAAGCTGGAGATTGGGGAGGGATCGTAATGTTTGGAGGAGCACCAATTAATAAATTCGGTAATGTAGCTTCTTATAACATGGATCTTGATCCTGCAATGACAACATATGGCGGAGATAACACAGCTTCAAGCTCTGGAATTTTAAGATTCGTGAGAATTGAATTTGCAGGTAAAAAGGTTAAAGGTCAGGAGAACTTTAATGGTTTGACTGTTGCTGGCGTTGGCAACAAAACTATTCTTGAAAATGTGATGGTGAGCTATTCAGGAGGTAATTCATTTGCTTTTTATGGCGGCGATCTTAATGTTTCAAAATTTGTTTCCTATAAATCGGTTAATGACGACTTTAAATTTTCTCAAGGAGTGCAATGCCGATTCATTAACTCATTGGCTATTAGATCTTCTTACTTCTCTAGTACTAAAGACGGATCTCGTTGTATGGAAGTGAAATCTTTTGAAAAGAAAAGTGAAACAGATTTTACTAAAAAACAGACTTTAGTTGTTGCAGGAAATATTACTCTGGTTAATGATAGTGAAAATATTAACGCAGACATTCAGGCGGGATTGGTAAAAGAAGCTGTTTACGTAGCAGAAAGCGCTTCTCTTGAAATGAAAAGAAGCGTAATTTCTGGATTCAGTCCGGCAGTTTTATTAGATAGTAAAATAGAAATCAATGATGCAAACCTTAAAAAAATTAAATTTGAGGAAATGTATTTCAACTTATGTAATGGAAATATCTTTACAGAATTCAATTCTAATAATGAGGATTTAGAAAGTTGGTATGGAAGTACCGCATTTTTTAATGTTTATTCGCAAAGCGGTAGCAAAGAGACATTCATTGATATGTTCAATCCTAAAAAGCCAGATTTTAGACTTCAGTTGGGGAAAATTACTGGCGCTGGCGGAAATAGATAATATTTTCGATTTTATTCTGATTCGGAAAACAATACATAGGAAAGACCTGCAGTACTCTGCAGGTCTTTCTGTTTATAGTGAATTTGAAAATCAAAAGTATTATTCGCTTTAATTTTGCTGATATCTTTTATAATAATATATTTGTAAAATACTTGACTACTCAAATAAATAACAATAAAAAAATGAAACCTATAAATACAGTTCTCAATTTTATGAAGGTACAATCGATTCTAAACAAAAAGTTTGATGCATTAAGCTTGCACGGGCTGAGTCTGACAGATTATATGATTCTGCACATTTTGAACGATGCCGAAGGCGGTCGGCTTAAGAGAATAGATCTCGCTGAAAGAATCGGACTTACGGCATCGGGAATAACGCGGGTGATAATTCCTTTGGAGAAGATCGGATTAGTAGCTAAAGAAAGTAGCGACAGGGATGCAAGGGTAAGCTATGTAAAGCTAGTTGCTTCAGGTAAAAGAGTTTTTGAAGAAGCGAATATCACTGCCAATCATATTTCTGAAAAATTATTAGAAAGTCTTGACGTAGAAGATTTGGCATTATTTAACAAACAGCTCAAGAGGTTGGGAGGAGATTTGTGAGAGAATTTATTGATGGGTGCATACTTTAAGTTTTAACCTAATAAAGAATGTAGAATGCCTTACGCAAAAAAGGAAAATGTCAGTATCTATTATGAAATATCTGGCGAGAGAAATAAAGAAAATATTGTATTGGTCAGCGGTCTTAATACCCAGATGACCTGTTGGGATCCTTCCTTTATTGACATGCTGGTCTCCAGAGGATTCCGTGTAATTGCTTTTGACAATAGAGACTGTGGCAAAAGTACGGTCGTTTCCAAAAACGAAGGAAAGGACAAGATAAATTCGTTGGCAGAATTTCTGCAGTATCCTGATAAAGCGAAGATAGAATACAGTTTGTGGGACATGACAGATGATCTGTGTTTTCTACTTGAAACTTTGGAGATCTCTAAAGCGCATATTGTGGGGCGTTCTATGGGAGGTATTCTAGCGCAGCTGTTTGCTTTTAAGTATCCAGCAATGACAGAGACCCTAACGTTAATTATGTCTTCTTCATTTAAGCCTAGTCTTCCAAAAGCAGATGATGCTCTGATACATAAAATGACTTCAGAGAGTGTTCAGTATCGGAATGATCCGAAGTCTTTTGTGCAGGAAAAACTCGATTTTCTAAAATTGATTTATGGAAGTTTCTATAGCATCGATAGAGAAAAGGAACGTCGGCTGATTATTAGCAATGAAGAGAGAAAATCAGATTTTATTAGGCCTCATCGACAGATAGTCGCTTTGATTTCCTATCCTTATGACGTGTCCGTACTTAATGAAATCAAGAGCCCAAGCCTAATTATTCATGGAGATGAGGATCCTTTATTCGGAATGGAAAGTTGTCACGATCTGAAAAATAGTATTTCGGATGCTGAACTGGTAATTAAGAAGGGTATGGGACATGCAATTCCTGGTGAACTATACAATGAAATAGTGGAAGATATAGCTTGCTTTATTGAGAAAAGTGGCTATTCTAAATTTTCGACTAGGAATAGTAGGTAAGATATTTTTATTTAAAATAAACCGATCGGTTTATTTTTTTGCTAACTTTGCAGTCTACAAACGTAACAGTACCAATGAAGAAATCCAAGTCTGAGAATACCAAAGAGTTTATCATAGAAAAAACAGCGGTCATTTTTAATGAAAAAGGCTATGCAGGTACATCTATCACAGATCTAATGGGAGCAACAGGACTCTCAAAAGGTTGTATCTATGGCAATTTTGAAAACAAGGACGAAATTGCATTGAAGGCCTTCGACTATAATTTCGGCAAGATTACCCAGCATATCAAAGAGCGCATCTCGGCTGAAGAAAGCTCAATCAAAAGACTTCTGGTGTATCCTCATATGTATAGAAACTATTACAAGTATCCCTATTTACAGGCAGGATGCCCCATTCTCAATACGGCGACGGAAGCGGACGATACCCATCAACAGCTTAGAGAACGCGTAGAGAATGCGCTTGATTTTTGGAGAATATCTATTGAGAATCAGATAAAGCGAGGCATCGAAAGGAAAGAGATAAAAGAAGATACAGATGCGAATGAATTTGCAGTAGTTATGATTTCAATAATTGAAGGCTCATTTATGCAGGCTAAAGCAAGCAGAAAAATGGATGAGCTTAAATTGGCAATGTCATTTTTGGAAAAAATGATTCTGCAACTAGAGGTTTAATTTTTTTTGTCATAAAAAAGACCGATTGGTTTATTTTGGTTTTAATAAACAGTAAATAAAAATAAAATGGAAGAATTTGATATTGCCGTTATAGGATCGGGTCCAGGCGGATATGTTGCAGCGATCAGAAGCGCACAACTGGGCTACAAGACTGTTCTGATAGAAAAATACAGTAGATTGGGTGGTACTTGTACCAATGTAGGCTGCATACCAACCAAAGCGCTGCTGGACAGCACGCATCATTACGAGGATGCAATGAAGGGGATGGAAGCGCACGGAATTGAATTTTCTGATGTAAGGCTAAATTTTGAACAGCTCTACAGGCGCAAAAAACAGGTAGTGGAGAAGAACACGAAGGGGTTAGAATTTTTAATGGCGAAAAATAAGATCAGTGTACTGCAGGGTATTGCTTCTTTTCTCAGCAATGAAAAACTGAAGGTTGTTCATTCTGATCAGACGGAAACCATTGTTAAAGCAAAAAAATATATTATTGCCACAGGATCAAAACCAGCTACAATTCCTGGGGTGATTATAGATAAGGAGAGGATAATCACCTCTACTGAGGCTTTGGAGATGAAAGACAAGCCTCAGAGCATGGCAATTATCGGTGGTGGAGTTATTGGAGTTGAAATGGCTATGATCTTTAACAGGATCGGAACCAAAGTCACTGTTTTGGAATATGCAGATAATCTGCTCGGCAATATGGATCGGGAGTTGGGAAGTGCTCTAGCAAAAATTTTAGCCAAAAAAGGCGTGGAAATCAAGCTAGGGCATGCAGTGGGAAAAGCTGAGAATTTAGGAGATAAGGCCAGAGTCCATTTTAGAAACAAACAGGGAGCAGAGGAAGAACTGGATGCTGATTATGTATTGGTAGCCGTAGGCAGAAAGCCCTATATAGCAGGTTTGGGTCTGGAAAATACGAACGTTGTGCTTAATGATAACGGTACTATCAGAGTAAATGGATCGTTGCAAACAGATGCCTCTGGTATTTATGCCATTGGCGATGTTATCGGTGGGGCTATGTTGGCTCATAAAGCGGAAGAAGAAGCTATCTTTGTGATAGAAAGTATAGACGGACAAAAGCCACATATCAACTATAGCCACATTCCTTCTATAGTTTATACATGGCCAGAAATCGCTTCTGTAGGGGCTACTGAAGAGGAACTTAAAAAGAAGGGAATTACCTATCAAGTTGGGAAATTTCCCTTTGCGGCTAATGCCAGAGCTAGAGCTGGTATGGAACAGGAAGGTTTTGTCAAAGTACTTTCCGATCCCCAATATGGCGAATTATTGGGTGTTCACATTATAGGAGCGAGAGCGGCAGATCTTATCGCGCAGGGAGTTGTCGGGCTGGAATATGAGGTTACGGCTAAGGATATGGCTTCAATCTGCTATGCGCATCCAACCTATTCCGAAGTGCTCAAAGAGGCTTTTACTATAGCTTCAGGCAGGCCTTCGATCAATATTTAAAGCCAAAATATTAGGAGGATTTAAGGCTAAAATGGATGAGCTTTAAATGAAATGGGAAAAACAATAAGAAATAACAATAAGAAATTATGGATAAGGAAGATAGTTATTTAGAAATTAACCGCCAGTCTTGGAACAACAGGACAGACACGCATATTAAGTCCGAATTTTATAATGTTGATCGTTTTCTCAAGGGAGAGAATTCCTTAAACGGTATTGAGCTGGAGTTATTGGGTGACTTGTCAGGCAAATCGGTTTTGCATTTGCAATGCCATTTCGGTCAGGATAGCATTTCTTTAAGTAGGCTCGGAGCCAGAGTTACAGGCATCGATCTGTCAGATGTGGCAATTGCACGCGCAAAAGAACTTGCTGAGAAGGCTGGTGCTAAAGTGGAATTTATTTGCAGTGATGTATATGGCCTGCCAGAACATCTAAACGAAGAATTTGATATTGTATTTACCAGTTACGGAACAATTGGCTGGCTGCCCGATCTGGACAGATGGGCAAAAATAGTTTCGAAGTTTCTCAAGCCTAATGGAATGTTTGTTTTTGCGGAATTCCATCCCGTTGTCTGGATGTTTGATAATGCTTTTGATAAAGTCGCATACCGGTATTTCAATTCGGGGCCAATTATTGAGTCCAGTACCGGATCCTATGCAGATAAGGATGGTTCAATTAGCCAGCAGTATGTAATGTGGAACCATGGTCTAGGTGAGGTGCTTAGTAGCTTGATAAAGAACGGACTCGAAATTAGATCTATGGAGGAGTTTGACTATTCGCCTTACAACTGCTTTAGCGGTACGGTAGAGATTGCACTCAATAAGTTTAGAATAGCACATTTGGAAGATAAAATACCTTTGGTATACGCACTTTCAGCAAGAAAGAGACATGCTAAAGAGTAGAAAAGATGATGTAATAATCATTAAATAACAGTTTTTTTATTAATTAATCTTTTTTCAATTGAAGTGGTTTTTATCTTTCTATAACTGCAATTGACTTGATGAAATACTTTGAATTTATTGATAGCTGCCTCAAATTTGAGGCAGCTTTTTTTTAGGTGCATCTGAAAAAAGTCGATTATTTTTTAATCGTTTTTTTCTTTTGAGTGGCGTTTGCGTTAGGATATTTTGCAAAAGATATGGCAAAACTAAAATCACCAAATTTATTATTATTTACGGTGTCACCAGGATATGGAGCTATAGTGCTATAAACATGACAATTAAAACAAGTTTTTGTTGATTGTACATAAGTTTCCATTGTCGAATTTGCTACAATAGAAGCTCCACTAGTCATTGACGAATTATTTATATTTCTTGGTGAAGGAATTGGTTTAGTTGGATCTGGTTGAAAGCTTTGCGACCAAATTACATCTACTAATTGATAATATTGCCAAACGGAATTAGGATAAAATTTTCGAATATTTTGCTGCATTAACGCATTAATAGGTGCTGCATCGATTGTATCAATTTTGTTTATTCGTGTGGTTTGTGTAGGCACAGGACCAGCCTGATTGAGATAATAAGGAGGAGATGTGTTTGGCGTGCAGGTAACTACTTTTGTAGAATCTCCAGTAGGTGTTTTAATCGTTACATTTTGATTTTTACAATTTGGATTATAAAAACTGTAGCCATATTGAGATGGAGGTGTACCGCTTAAGTTACTCTGATCGGGAGCATTATCGATCTGTTCAAAAGTTGCCCAAACCCAAGTAGGCTGATTTTGTGTTTTATGCAATATATGAAGACCTACAAGCGCTACTGCTGTATTTCTAAGTTTTTTTGTAATAGGATCCAGTACAGTAGCATTTGACAGTTTATACCTTTGCCATTTAGGTGATTTTATATCCTTAACTTCCATCCATGCCGCTTTTAATTCAATTGCACCAACAAATCCGGTGCTATAGTTGCCCTGAGGGAAATTAATGGGTTGGTTCAGTTTTACGGTATCATGCTGTACTTGCGCATTATAAAATCCTTTTTTAACGATATAATCGTAATAGTCTTTATTGAGCATAATCTCATACCATAAATTAGTGCTATTTTGTGCGCCAAGCCAACTCGGCTTACCAAATGGAGCGGCTTGATTGGGACTAAAATTTACTTCAGCATCGTTTTCTTCAATTTTACTGACAAATGTGAGTAGTTTAGTTTGTGTTTTTTTTAGAAGAAGTTTTTGTGATTTAAAAAGACTGCTATATTCATCTGACACTAAAGTTCCCCATGCTGGCGGTTTTGAACCATCATCAGGAAAAAGTACTTCTCTTGGCATATAAGTTTCCCATTGTACAAAATTTAGATCGTTTGGAGTGCCAAAACTTGCATTTGGATTAGTAGGCCAATTTAAAGCGATAAATTCCTTCCATGCAAAACAATTCGCCAGTGGCTGATTAAATGATAATAAGTCGCTTGGAACCGTATTATTAAACGTAATAGGAAGAATATTGCTTGGCAAACTTGAAGAGTAACAATTGCAAGTATTGGTTTGTGGAGGAGGAATCAATTGATATTGAGATTCTGCATCTCCAAGTTCTGCTTTTGAGGCAATGACAGCTACTGGAATTATGACAAGGCCTACCCAGAACATTTTTTTAGATAATGTAGTTCTTAAATTCATTGTTTTACTATTTAAATGAAATAAAAAGGAGAGGAGCTATAAAGTTATAGCCCTCTATCCCCAGATATTAGTAGACTTGATAATAATTATCCGACTGTAATTTTTACGGTTATATTGCCAATGTTGTCAGCAAAACCAACTCCGTAGATGCCATTTAAATCATCATTAATGCACAACTGTAATTCTCCTTGAAGATTTGTTGGCACAGAAATTCCCATACCGATATAGAATACAGTATTACCAATTTTCCCTATAAGTGAGCCCTCATTTTGACCAGGCATTGTATACCCTTCTTTAGCAGGAATAAAATATGGATTTCCAGAAGCATCATACAATTGTCCGCCATTGTCATTTGGATTTGCTGTCCAAAGTCCGCTTTGGTAAGAAACATTGACAGGAGTTCCCTGTTGCACAATTACACCTGTGTTTTGCCATTTTACATTGGCTTGCACTGTTGTTGGCGACACAATAAGCATTCCCGGCATTGCGACACTTTGCTGTTGTCCGACATTGGTTATGAATACCCCATGAGACCCCGCAGTAGCATTAACACCTACGCTGACGCTAATAAACAAAGCGGTATAAGTACTAGGCATGCTATTTCCGGGTACTGCATAGGTTATATCATTTTGAACTGAATTTACAACTGCTTTAATATTGGGATCATCAAAAGTTACAGTTGGAAAAGTGCTGGGATTGCCTGGAATAGCCGTGCAAGTGTCGCAAATTAGTACCATATTGGCTCCGCTTGTAGAATTAAAGATTGTTGGCGGAATAAAAGTACTGTTACTCAAAAGAGAAATAGGTTTATTAACAGGATTTGGCACACTAGTATTGTACATAGCATTAAAGTAATCCTGATAAAAAAGTTGCAAAGGCTGAGCAAATGTAACTGCAGGTGTACCCACAGCATCATAGCCTTTAGGAATTGTTGGGCTGTCATAACCGCTGGCCACAATCTGCATTTTAAAAGTTGATGCAATTTGCGATGCCCAATCAATATTTTGTTTTTTTATAGTTATATCGCTTATGGTGTAATTTTTATCTGCTGGAACTTCAAATACAGCGTGTAAGATAAAATTGCCTGGCATAGGGTTGCCATACTGATCATTCAAGGTTTCAGATCCTCTTGCGATTTTCCAGAATGTAGCAGCATTTGTACCATCTGGAGTATCATAATGAGTAAAATCAGGCATTTGGATATAAAGACCAGGTGGATCTGCAAGGGTAACTACTTGAGGACCTAGAGCAGGAAGTATTACATTGCCAGTAACAAGATTGTTGACCGTACCTCCAATATTAGGATCGCTATTTCGGTTTTTCTGTCCGTATTGCGCATCACACAATAAATCATTATATGATCTTGAAGGCCAAATAGTATTTCCTGTTGTTCCTGATGGATTATTGCGTTGCACCGTAGCAGCAGTAGCCAATCCGATTTCTGTTTGCAAAGTATTAGGAGTACTCGTTAAATGTATGGCACCTCCCAAATTATCGTTTGATATAGGTCCTGAGTTCCATTTATTTAACGGATTGTAAATTGGACCTCCTGTAATAGGATTTACCGCATTTGGCAAACTTAAATCTTCTAAAGTGATTTGTGGTTTATTTAATATAGATTGATAAAGCGATAGTACCTTGTTTGGATCAATAATCCAAAGGCTGTTCCAGTATTCTGGATTTTCACAAGTAAAATCAATTCGGGTAATTTTATTTTGAGAATTTCTTGTTACTGCCCATTCGCAATATTCATCTTGCCAACCTCTCGGGCCGTACGGAAAATAGGGAATAGTTTTAGTAGGTTTGCCGCATGGATTATTATTAATTAGACTTGCCATCTGACCAGTATCTGCCATTTCGTTTAACTGGTTTTGCGTTGCAGAAGGAAAATTAAAAGCTAATCTTCCTGGAAAGGCAAACCATGTAACATTATTGACGGTACTTTTAGGATTATTTTTTACCGGATTATAGTAATTTGTGACTGCTGGAGTATTAGTGGTATTCCACGGATTACTTAACATACCTTGTTGTGTAAACTCATCCAAGTTTGCACTCCAAAGTTTATTCATTGCCATTTGTTTGGAAGGATCATTCTGAAAATCCTGAATTCCAGCTGGTGTTCTAAATTGAAAATTGCTGTTTGCATCATTGATAACAGCAACGTCCTCTTGCTCGTTTGTGTTTTTTAATTCCATAATATTAGTATTTAATGTTAGTCCTACTCGTATGGCTTTTCAGAAGTCGCCCCTGTTTTTTAAAGTGAATTCAGGTTTCCACATTTTAAGGCTTGAATGGGGAGTTTTTTAGGGCGCACAGAAGAGTTGTGCAATTAAAGGGGCTTATAGCGGTAAGTTTTTCATTAACAAAATTAAAAACAAAAAATGTAAGAAATTAGCGTAAGAATACCTGTTTTAACTTATTGAAAGTTAAATAATTGTAAATAAAGGATGATAAATTAGCAATTGTAAGACTTCCTGAAATCACAATATTATATTCATATTAGAGTCTTCAATGAAAAAAAAAGACATTGTTTTTAATGAAATTAGGTCTATTTTAATCTAAGAAAGTAGTAGAGAAAACCCGTCAGATAAAGTTATTTTTTATTAAGATTATGGATTCTAAAATGATGTATGTTATTAGGAAGCTCGATAAGCATTTTCCTTTGATTAATTATTTTTTAAACAACACTGAGAAAATTTTCTTACATTTATAATTGTTTTAAGCGTTTTAAGGATATTTAATTGCTTATCGATTATACCGTTATGTACAAGCATTCATATAAATTTATTTATCTGGCAGAGGATGATGAGGATGACAGAATTTTGTTTTTGGAAGTTCTGAGGGAAATTCATCCTGAAATTGTCGTGAAGGTATTTGAAGATGGACAACGACTTATAGACAGTCTTCACGAAGCAGAAAATGACAATCCTGAAATATTATTTTTAGACATAAATATGCCTTGCAGAAATGGCTTTGAATGTCTCAAGGAAATAAAAAGTAGGGCAGGCTATTTGAACATGGTAAAAATAATTGTGTTTTCTACCAGTAGCAGTATGCTGCATATCGAACTTTCCTATAAACTTGGGGCTGATGCCTATGCGGTAAAACCTGGCTCTTTTAATGAACTTAAAGATCTGTTGCAAGAAATTATTGCAATTGATTGGAGCAAAGTCTCAAGAAGTAGAGCAGAATTCGTTCTGGATTGTAAAAAAAATAAAAGATAAATGAAAAACAGCCAAGTTTATTGATTCTACTAGGCTGTTTTTCTTTATAAGATTGTCTGATGAAAAATAATCTATACCGTAACTTCTGTTTCAGCAGAAGCTATTTGAGTAGATTCTTCAATAGAGGTTTCTGAAGAAGTTTCTTCAGAAGAAGCTTCTGTTTGAGTTTCTTCAGCAAGAGTTTGTTGGGCACTTTTTTTCATGAGAATATAAAAATCCCTTAGATGCCACCATGCCGGACAAAGGTCTATTGGACCGTTAAAGTTTCGGATACCAATATAACAGCTTTTTAAAAACAACCGAGTATCGGTAATTTTTGCCCATCCTGTCCACTCCACCATTTCAGGCGGTGGATTATTCTCAAAATGACGTTTTATCTCTTCGTAATTCATGCTGCAAAATTAGATAAAAACTATGCATAAGGCAAGAAGTATGGATATGTTTATGTCTTACAGGCTATGGGGTTTTGCTGTTTTTTAGTTCACTGTTTTGAAAGCCAGTTTATTGACTTAAAGCTATTTTTATCTTTATTTTTTTGAATTAATTTTTGATAGTTTATCGACCAAAGCTTAGAATACTATAACATTATTGGCAGATTCTGTAAGTTTTTGGATTTTTATTGCAATAAATTTGTTTCTATACTGGTAATGATACTCTATTAATCAGTCAGAAAAAATAACAGGGGACCGGCGGGGTTGTCTGGAGGTTCTGTACAATGATTTAGTTAGTTACCGCATACCATCTCAGGCACCCGCCGGCTGCCGAATAACTCCTTAAATTTTAAGGAGTTTTTTCGTTTATTTGGGTAGATAATCCTCCGCTAAGAAATACCTTTTTTTAATCAAAAGAAAACCTCGTCTATTTAGTTTTCGTCGGACGAACTTCTATTTTGCTTGGAAGAACATTCGGGTTCATTTTTAAGAGATCTACAACCATTTGCCCTATATCTGAAGGCTGGATTTTCCATTTGTCCTCTTCATTTGGAATATGGCCGTTAAAGTTTGAAGTAACCGAGCCAGGCATAATAGTAGTACACTTTACATCATAATCACGTAGATCTAACATGGCTGCTTGAGTAAAACCTACCAATCCGAATTTTGAGGCATTGTAAGCAGCGCCTTTGGCAAAGAAATTGGTTCCCGCCAGCGATGCGATAGATATATAATAGCCTTTGTTTTCTTTTAGCTGCTTGCTGGCTGCTTTTAGCGTATGAAAAGCTCCAGTCAAATTGGTATCAATCATTGCGTTCCAGTCTTCTAATGACATTTCGTCTATCGGGGCAAATTTTCCCACTCCTGCATTAGCAATGACAATATCGAGTTTTCCAAATTGAGATACAATTTTTTCAACAGCTTTAAGTTGATCATCATAATTTCTAACATCAGATTCTATAATAAGTACATTCTGGTTCCCTAATGCCTGTTGCGCCTTTTCAAGAGCCTGTATATCCCTTCCTGAGATTGCTACTTTTACTCTGTTTTGTACTAAAGCTTGTGCAATGCCGAAACCGATGCCTTTTGTCGCGCCAGTTATGTAGGCAACTTTATTTTCTATATTTTGCATTTTTATAAAATTTGTTTGATTTTACTTCCTGAGACTAATCCTTGTCCTAACCCTCTTCTAAGTGTGACAATTTATAAAAATACGATAATTTTCTGTGAATGTGAAATAAGGGTTAACTGCAATTTATAGTTTATTTCCATTGCCAGACTGAGGAGTTATGAGTGGCATTCTTTTCTGGAAACATAATCAATGCCAGAAAATGTATTGTGTTTTAAGGAAGGAAAATTTTTTACATATGAGTTTTAAATGCTTTTTAAAATAAAATTACATTTGTAGGAAAATAGGTGTAAATACGTGAAATTTACCCAATGTAAAATTTTACATTTGGCTTATGGAAGAGAAATTACAGACACAGAATATAGAAACCTTGAGGTTTTGTTTTTTTAGAGGTTATGACAGATAGATATCATGAGATTATAGCAGGAGAGAAGGAGGCTTTAAAACTAAAACTCTCACAGATTAGACGACGCCACAATAGAGAGCTATGTATTTTATTTGCTGCTTATGTTGTGATTTTACTCTGCATGATTTTCTTTCTTCTGCCATTCTCGTAATTGTAAATGTTAGTTGTATTTAGAAGTTTTCATTCACAGGGTAATGGTTTAGAAGATTCTATAAGCTCAATTCTTTTACTTATGTTATAGGAAGGAATTTTAGTGATCTCTACTTTATTTAGAAGGAAATAAAAAAAGGAAACATCCAATCGGGATATTTCCTTTTTTATTATTTTGACTAGAAGAAGCTTGGATTTATCTTCCGCTAGATGCTGTGATTTTTCCTAACTGCAATCTGAAGTCTGGTCTCTTTGCATTGCTAATGTCAACAAAAGTTTCTTTATTGTCGGTTTGCGAATACACATTTTGGAATAGACTATTGCCATACCAGTTTTCTAGATCAGAATTGTCTGCTTTATTCTCTGTAAAGATGTTACCTGTACATTGGTTGAAAAACATTTCTTCAAATTTGATTTTCTTTAGGTTATCTCCATTTACTGCCATTTGACTATCTAGCAATACTGCTGGATTAAAACCCGAAACCACACTTCTTTTAAGCTCTAATGAAGCATTGTCAGCCACATAAATAGCTTCTTTTATAAGACCAGCTTGAACGTCAGCTTTGATGTTTTCACTATCATTTAGAAGAGTTAGGTTTGAAGCAGAAACGAAAGTCGATTTTCTAGTAAAATCAGTTTCGCTTTTCTTTTCGTAAGCTTTTACTTCAAGGCATCTTGAACCATCTCTATTACTTGAAAGATAAGAAGATCTAACCGCTAGAGAATTAAATAGACGACATTGAGCTCCTTGTGTGATTTTAAAATCGTCGTTTATAGATTTATATGAAACTAGTTGAGAAGCATTTACATCTCCACCGTAAAAGGCAAATGAATCACCTCCAGAGAAGCTCACCATGATGTTTTCTAAGATAGTTTTGTTTCCAGCTCCTGCAACAGTTAATCCATTAAAGTTATCTGTTCCTTTTACCTTACGGCCAGCAAATTCAATTCTAACAAATTTGAATATTCCTGAGTTGCCTGCGGTATTATCTCCTCCGTATGCAGTAAGTGAAGGATCAAGATCCATAGTATATGAGCCAGCTCCACCAAATTTATTGATAGGTGCATCGCCAAGGATTACCACGCCACCCCAGTCACCTGCTTTTTTCATGCTTGCGTTTGAAGTGAAGATGATAGGATCAGTTTCCTGTCCCTCTGCCATGATTTTGGCTCCTTTTGTTATGATAAGAGTTCCTTTGCTTGCTGCATCTCCAATGATTACAGTACCTGGATCAATAGTTAGTACGGCATTATTGGTAACATATACATTTCCTTGAAGAATGTATACATTTTTTTTCATCAGCTTAGTGTTCTCAGTGATATTTCCAGCCAGTATTTGGTTGGCATCTTTAGACTCCGTCTTTTGCGGTTTAAATTCTGTCCAGTTGTCCAGCCAGTTCGCATATCCGATAATTCCCTTTTCCTGCTGCGCGTTCACGCCTACGGCAATCAGCAGGCACATCATTAAAGTAATTTTTTTCATAGTCTTGGGGCTATTTGTATATGGTATTTTTTTGTAGCTCTTTTGAAATTGATTTTAAAGCTTTTGTAGTGGCTGGAGAAAAATATCTGATCAGCAACTAAACAAGAAATTTTAAATTTTTTCTGAAGAGCTTCTAACAAAAATACGCAAAATCATGAGACTTTACAGGGCTTTACTCATATTTAACATTTGTTGAAGCTAAGTTTAACAATGGCTAACGTCTTTTTTCTATATATTCTTTTTTAGTTATGACTTTAACCGTTGAAAGAAAGGTGGTTAGAAAGACTCGGGTTTTTTATTTGATATTATTCTTATTGTTAGCTTTTTATAAACTTTGAGTATATTTTTTTCATTTCCGTTCCAACCTTTTAGATCAAAGATGCATCTATTAGAATAGGGAAAACCGAAATAGGTTTCTTTTTTATAAAATTCTCTCTTTCTTTAATCAAAAAATATATTGCAAATGAAACTTACATTCTATCTGTTCTGTTGTCTTTTATACATCTTTGGATCGTGCTCCATTCAAAAAGATTTAAAACCCACAGCTAAAATTACCAAGAAAATTAGCGGAATTGTAATGGATGAACATGTTACGTTGCCAGGCGCTACTATAACTGTAAAAAACGAGAAAAAGGGAACATATACAGATATGGATGGAAAATTTGAAATCAGCATAAACGAAAATGACACATTAATTGTAGGCTTTATAGGTTTAGAATCCAAAGAAGTTGTCATTACTAGTAAAGAAGATTACTATGAAGTTCATTTAGAGGACTTCAAACCTTTTGTAAGCCGTAAAGAAAAAAGAAGAATAAAACGAGAGATGCGAAAAAACGGATACTATATTTATCCAGATTAATGCATTGGGCATCCTAATAGACTAAAAAGTATGATTAGTATATAAATTGATTTTTTGGTTGTCATTTTTAATTGTATTGTAGGTAACTATAGTTGTTTTTATTAATCAAAACAGTTATAAAAGCCACTATCAATCTTTTCTCTTACTTTTTTCACAAGTTTACGATAATATCTGCTGTTTTGTCTGGCGGCCTTTTTGCTCGGAAAACTCATTAAATCGTCTAATATTACGGTGTCTAAATTAATTTCATAACAGTTCTTGTCAGTAATCAAAACTTTTTTTGTTTTAATAAACTGCCCACTGATTATTAATGTATCGCCTTCTTTTGCTTGAATTTCAAACTTGCAATCGTCTGCTGTTGTTTTTCTTCCCGTTCCGATTATCTCGATGGGAGCGCCGTCAACTGGCAAGGGAATGCTTGAAAAATAGGAGTTGTCAAAAACAAATCCTCGTATTAGTCTATTTTCTGCGACTTTCTGCTGTCCGAATGAGAGAAGAGTAAGGTGGCATAACGATATAAAGATGATTTTCTTCATGTTGGCTTGATTTTTTTCTATTTTTTTTAGTGCACTATAAGGTCATCAAATCGTCAAAAATAATTGGAAAAGATAATATTTTTATCGAAATGGATTTTATAATATAGATGTCAAATTAGTTAGAAAGGTTGGAAAGAAAATTGAAAAAAATGTAATAAGGTCTTTGATTATTTTTTTATTAGAAATTAAAGTTCTGGATCTACATTACATAAATTTAATGAAGTGGTCGTTTTTTATCATATCTCATAAAATAAAGCAATAATAACTAACTTTGTTTTACTGCAATAGAGATCAATGCACATGAAGATAAAACCGATTCCAGTAAATACACTACCGCCTAATTTTAATGAGGGAATCATAATTGGAAGAAGATCCCTGAATGGTGCACCAGATTCTAAAGAAACGGAAAGATCTCATCGTGATTCTGGATTTACATTTATTGTACAAGAAAAAGGAAGCACACATATGGAAATTGATTTTCAAAAAATGGAAATCAAAGCCCCTTCAGTTGTTTTTATTCATCCAAACCAAGTGCATCGTTTGATTTTATTTGAAGAAGCTACAATTACCAGTTGGATAATGACAGTAGAAAATCTTCGTCCTGAATATTTGAAGATTTTAGAAGATCTGACTCCTGTAAATGCACTGTCTGTAACAGAAGAGGTTCTGTCAATAATAACTGAAACTGCTTTACTCTGTGTTAAAATGTCTGAACGAAAAGATGAAAAACTCTACAGTTCAATTGTAAACGAATTTGGCAATGTATTGGTAGCATTAGTAACATCACAATATTTAGCCGAATCAAAGAAAAATGAGAACTATTCTAGGTTTGAAATTATTACTAAAGCATTTATGGCCGCTTTAGAACTTAATTTCACGGTTGAAAAAAGCCCAAGTTCTTATGCTGAGAAATTAAATATCTCAACGCCTTATTTAAATGAATGCGTTAAAGTTAAAACCGGTTATTCGGTGTCGTATCATATTCAACAGCGTATCGTGCTAGAAGCAAAGCGCCTGCTTCATCATTCGGATCAGTCTATTAAAGAGATTGCAACTGAATTAGGATATGATGATTACTCTTATTTTATTCGTTTGTTTTCTAAAATTACTAAAATGACTCCATTAGCATTTCGGAATAAAAACCGCGATTAGTTCTATATCTGCTTCGTCTTGACATTGTTTGTTCTTATGAAACGCTATTCCTTTGCATCAAATAAAAAACAACATAGAAGATGGAAAGAAATAGAAGCAGTTTATTAGAAAATATAAAAATAGCTATTCTAGGCGGTGGGCCAGGAGGATTGACATTGGCTCGTTTGCTGCAATTGAAAGGAGCGGAGGTTAAAGTTTATGAAAGAGATTTTAATCAGGAATCTCGTGTTCAAGGCGCAATTGTTGATTTGCATTTTGATTCTGGTTTAAAAGTGCTGCAAGCTGCGGACTTATTGGAGGCGTTTAAAGCTAATTACATGAAAGATGCCGATAGATATCGTTTGGTCGATAAAGATTTGAACATACTTCTTGATGAAATTAATGAAGATAACGAAGACAATTTTGACGATGAGCATTTTAGGCCTGAAATTGATAGAGGAGCATTAAGAAACATGATAATTGATGGACTTCTGCCTAATACTGTAGTCTGGGATTGTCAATTTCTGAGTATGAAAAAGGTGAATAATTCTTGGGAATTGAAATTCAAGAATGGTATGACGGCTAATGCAGATATTGTAATCGGTGCCGATGGTTACCGCTCAAAAGTTCGATCTTATGTGACAGATATTAAGGCATTGTATTCTGGCGCGACAATTATTCAAGGGGAGATTGAAAATCCTGAAATTGATTGTTTAGACATGTATGAACTAGTCAATAATGCAAATCTTAGCGCAATGGACATAGGAAAAACTATTGCAGTACAACCAATGGGAAATGGCGGTTTGACATTTTATGCTGCTTCTCTTTATCCTGAAAATTGGATTGAAACAAGCGGAATCGATTTTAATAATGGTGATGAAGTTTATGCTTTTTTAGTTGGATTTTATGCTGACTGGAATCCGAAAATTTTCACTTTATTTAAAGCTTGCAAGAAATTCATAGTTCGACCGTTGAATTATTTTCCAACAGACCAGCACTGGGAAGCAAAAGCAAATGTGACGCTTCTTGGTGATGCAGCGCATCTAATGCCGCCTTCTGGAGAAGGAGTTAATACTGCTATGCTGGATGCTTTGGATTTGAGCGAATACCTAACAAACGGCGAGTTTAGCGATTTGAAATCTGCTATAGCAGCTTATGAAACAAAAATGAGAGCCAGAGCTTCGGTTTTAGGAAAAGAAGCTATTGATGGAATAAAAGATTTTGCTTCTCCGAGCAAGGACTCAATCAAAGATTTAGTAGGAATGTTTCTAACTCGTAAAGAATGATTTAGACAGATTTTTATTTGATTATGTGGCGCAATTGTTAAATTAAGTTTTTATGTTAATTTTTTTTAAAAATAAAATCTATATTTTTTTAATTTAGCGCCCTCAATTAGCCCCTTTTTCCAAAAAAATGATATTCTCTACAAAAAAAATTAGATTCTTTTTTGTGTTATATGCTTTTGTTTTTTTAAACAAATTACAATCTCAAAAGCTATTTTCTTCATCCAAAGATTTAATAACCAATATTGAATCTATCATTGTCAAAGAAAATAATCAAAAGAAAGACACTTTAGAACTAAAAAAGAGACTGGCTTTTTTGAAGGAATCATCCAATAAAAAATATCATGTTCTCTATGATGCTTTATTAGCAAACGGCTATTCAATTTTCTTCGATAAAACAAACTTCAAAAGCGAGTATTACTATTCAAAATCTATTCAAGAGGCTCAAAAAAGTAATGATTTAAGCCTTATTATTTGGACACAGCTCAACTATTCAAAGTACTTGTATTTTTACTGTCAGATCGATAAGCTGACTCCGATTGTTCTTAAAACAATGGAAGAAAGTAATCAGATTGATGCATCAGAAATGATTCTGCCAGCGGAAACTTTTAAGTTTTTTGGATGGATAATGTTTACTATAGAAGATGATTCTGCTGTAGATTTTTTAAAGAAATCAATGCTTTACATGAAAGAAGCTTCTCCAGAATCTGCAGATGTTTTAAATGCGATTGGTAACTGTTATTTCAAAAAGAAAGATCTTTCAAATGCAATGCATTATTTTGATAAATCTGAAGCTGTTGCATTAAAAACTGGAGACAGCATAAGATATGCAAAGGTATTAGGTGATAAAGCGCTTATTTATAACCAAAAAGGAGATGTAGATAAAGCTGTAAATCTTTTAAAGCAGGATATAGCCTATTCTCAAAAGTTCAAAATTGAAAAAAATGAGATGTATGCTTCGATTCTATTGGCAAAAATTTTTCTGAAATTAAACAATAAAGTAGAGGCTGAAAAAATTCTAGAAAGAGCGGGTAAAATTGCAGGGACCAAATCGTATTACAGGAGTTCCTTAAAAGAAGTTATCGAATTAAAACTAACGCTTTTAAACGGTGAAAATTCTCAAAAAGAACTAATATTAAGACGACAGCTTAAACAGGTAGAAGAATATCTGCTTCAAACAAATGGAAATGCAGTATTGAAAAGATCTAATTGGCTTATTCAGAAAAAAAAGTATGAAGATGAAACCGAAAAAATTCTACAGGAATTAAAAAAAGGAGAAAGAATAAGAAACATCGGTCTCTTAATCTTAATTTCAACTATACTGTCGAGTGCAATTGCTTATGGCTTTTTTACTAAACGATTGGAAAATAAAAGATTAAAAGAAGAAGAATATGAAAGTGATCTTTTAATGTATGAGGAAAAACTTAAAGATGTAAGTTCTGATATAGACAATTATACTGAAGATCTTCAAAATAAAGACAAGCAAATATCAATTTTAGAAGAGGAACTTGAGGAAATTAAAAGTTTTGCTTCAAAAAATTCAGAGCAAGAAAAAAACAAACTTCAGCAAATGCTAAGTTCTCATATAATGACTGATGAAAATTGGAGTGCTTTTAAAAGGGAATTCATAAATCAGTACAGTGATTTTTATTATACTATAATTGAAAATTTCCCTGAGGTAAAAGAATCGAATCTTAAAATCATAATGCTCCAAAAATTGAATCTTAATAATTATGAGATGTCAAATTTGCTTGGTGTAACAATTGATGCAGTCAAAAAAAGCAAACAACGATTAAAGAAAAAATTAGGAGATAAATATGATCTGCTGTTTGAAATGGTCGATTATAAAATATAATAGTTAGCAGTATATAAAAGAGAGAATGAAAACAAGCTTAGGCTTGTTTTTTTTATTTTATAATCTTCTTAAATCAGTCTTTTCTTAAGATGATTTTTTTGTTTTTTGAACAAATAATGGAGGTAGTTCGCATAATTTACAAAAACAAAAAATAAACAAGTATAAGTTTTGTTTGTGTTTGAAAATGAGGCTTGTTGGTTAAAAAAATGACAGCATTTTAAAATGTCTTTTTTTTGTCCACCCCAATAAATAGGCTTAGTTGAGGATATATCTTTTATTTGAACTTTAATTGAGATATTCTTTTTTATCTCAGTTCTATGTGCAATTAAAATAAATTATACCCCTTGAAAAAAATCTACTTACAGTTATTTTTGATGTTCTCTTGTTCATCTATCATTTTTCGAAATCCCAATATTTCATGTTTTAAAAATATTGGCGGGTTTACAAAAAACTCAATATTTAAAATTGTAACGGTAGCGTTATTTTTAAATTTTTTGACATTATTCGGTAACGAACAAAAAATGTCAATCTTATGAAAAAAATGACTTTTCATAAAGTTTCTCAAAAATCTACAGTTAAAATAATCCTTTTAAAACAGATTTAAAATTACCCAAGAATCATATAAATCAATTTTATTACTAACTTTTTTATGGAAAAAAACTACTTATTGATTTTGAAGTCTTTATTTTTTGTATGGTATCATTATCTGCAGAAAATTAAAACGTTCAAACTTTTTAAAAAACAACCCAGTCTATCAAGATACATACTTGTAACTTGCTTCTTTCTATTTACTGTTTTAGTACAATCTCAAACAATAAAATATGTAACAGTAAATGGTGCTGGAAGCAAAGATGGAAGTTCTTGGAGTAACGCCTCAGACAATTTACAGAAAACAATTAGTACATCTGATGCTGGTACACAAGTATGGATCGCTAGAGGAACATACAACCCTAAAATAGCATTAGCGCCTAATGACAATCCGCAAGATAGAAACAACACTTTTGGCTTAAAAAAAGATGTCAAATTATATGGTGGTTTTTTGGGTAATGAAACCGATCTTTCGCAAAGAAATGGTCGAAATGAAACCATTCTTAGCGGAAATTTAGGTGGTGGGAATTATGCACATCACGTTATACTTATTTATGCTCTTGAAGAGAATGAAAATTACTATTTAGATGGACTAACCATTAGTGATGGAAAGGCTGATTTGTTAGATTATTATAAAATATCTGAGGAAACTAAAAGTATTTCTGTTAATGATAAAATTAAAGAGAAATACCCAGATTGGTTTGTTTCAATGACAGAAAGTCCGTACTATAATTATGTGTCATTAGGTCTGCAATTGGCTGGAAAAAGCGGCTTACCAGGCATCTTCTCAATTCCAGGAGGTGATATGACAACAACCACAATACTTAATACATCTTACCCTAAAAGTAATGGAGGTGCGATATATAATATTAAAGGGGTTTTAACAGCAGTAAATGTAATATTTAAAAATAATATTGGTATAACAGGTGGAGCAATATGTGTGCAAGATGGTGGCCGCAGTACTTTAACCAATTGTACTTTTTCTAATAATACATCAACTGATAGTGGAGGTGCAATTAGCACAAGTAAAAGTTATTTAACTGTTACAGGAGGAAGCTTCAATAATAATAGTTCACTTTTAGGAGGAGCAATCGCTGAATTAGGCGGAAAATATTTAAGTCTAAACGATGTTTCATTTAGTGGTAACCAAGCCAATAAAAATCAAACAGATATTGGATTTGGAGGTGCTATTTTCATAGAAAGAGTAGACCAAGTTAATGCATCTGTTAGAGTAATCAATAATTGTACTTTTGATAATAACAGTGCAGAAACTGCAGGTGCAATATATGTTGATGAAAACATCAGTAATATTAAAATTACTAATTCTACATTTACTGGTAATAATGCTTTACTTACCGCAACGAGCACACTTGCAGGAGGTGGTGGAGCTATTATGCTTCGTAGGGTTATTAATGCAGAAATTATATCAAATAATTTTAGTAATAATAAAGCTTTAAATTGTATTGGAGGAGCATCTTTATTAGTCGAAACAAAGGATATTAAAATCTCAGGAAATACATTTTCAGGAAATACGTCTTTATTAGGAGGCGCTTTATGTTTACTTGAAAATAAAAACGTTACCACCTTAAATGTAAATACATTTACAGGAAATAGTGCTACCGAATCGAGCAGCTATGCTTCTTCTGGATTAGGAGGAGCTATAGTTTCTGCAAATGATAATAACGTTAAAATCTCTGATAATATATTTACAAGCAATACTGCTAGCAAACAAGGAGGAGCAATTAGCTTTGAAACCATTACAGCTAATTCTGTTATTAACAATAATACCTTCAAGACAAATAGTGCTAATAAATATGGAGGAGCAATACATGCTAATAATATTACCGCTGGTGTTACTGCTAAGCTAGCAGTAAACAACAATAATTTTGAAAGTAACAGTTCTACTGATAGAGGTGGGGCAATATTTTTAGTTAATGCAATTGCTACTGATGTAAATAATAATGCATTTACAGGAAATAAATCTTGTATAGGTGCTGTTGTAGATATTGAAAGTTCTGCAAAGAATCAATTTTTCAATAATACTGTTAAAAGCAATTCAGGAATTAATACTAATGGACAATCAAGCAGTATAATTGCAGCATTTGATGGGACAAGTAAATTTTATAATAATGTTTTTACAGGAAACGAAAGCTATACTGCTATTTTTTATGAAAATTCAACTGTCGATTTTGTAAATAATACGGTTTGGAATGAATATTTAGGTTATGGAATTTACATGTTCAATAAAAACATTAAAGTCTATAACAATATTTTAGAAGAGCTTAGAGGGACAAGTACTACGGCAGATGTTCAGAATAACTCTTTCAGGCTTGATGATCAAAATAATTTTGTAGGTAAGAACAATAATATTCGTGAAACTAACTTGTATTTTGTTGATGCTGCGAATTATAATTTCAATCTTACGGGTTGTAGTCCTATAATAAACAAAGGAAACAATGCCTTATATTCAAGTGAATATCCAAACACTGATTTCTTAGGGAACAATAGAAAAGTAAATACGATTGATATTGGTGCTTACGAAAATGAATTGGGTGCTTCTGGCAAAACAAAACCAACTGTTACTGCAACACAAGCTTTTTGTGGTACAGAAGCTATTGTAAATGATTTAAAAGCAACAGGTTCAAACATTAAATGGTATGGTCAGGCTGTAGGCGGTAGTCAATTAGCTAGTAATACGGCTTTAGTTTCTGGTAATACGTACTATGCAAGTCAAAGCGTTAATGGTTGTGAGAGCGACAGAGCAAGTGTTACTGTGTCAATAAGTTCTACTCAGCCACCAACAGCCCAAACTCCACAAAATTTTATTATTGGTCAACAAGGCGCTAAAATTCTAGTTAGCGGTAGCAATTTAAAATGGTATACACAAGAAAAAGATGGTACTGCATTAACAGGTGTGCCTTCTTTAAATATGTCATCTGAAAACTCTACTACATATTGGGTAAGTCAAACCAACGCTAATAATTGCGAAAGTGCTAGAACTAAAATAGTAGTTAATGTAACTAAAATACCTCTTACCATTAAAGCTGGTAATAAAGTAAAGGTGTTTGATGGAAGTGTTTATGGAAATAGTAATTATACGATTTCTTATGCTGGTTTTGAGTCTGGTGACAATGAATTAAATAGTATTTCTGGTTCTCTTGCTTTTTCGGGAGATGCTACGACTGCTATTGAACCTGGTGTTTATAAAATTATTCCTCAAGGTATCACTTCTAGTAAATACACGGTTTTGTTTGAAGAAGGAACTTTAGAAATAAAATCGAGTTTAATTTTAACAGATAATATTTTATATGTAAAGCAAAGTGGAAATGGAGACGGTTCTTCATGGAATAGCCCTTTAAATAATTTAGAGCTTGCTTTAACAAGAGCTGCAAATATTAATTCTGTTCATACAGATGACAATGACCCTAAAAGAGTTAAAAAAATATTTGTAGCTAAAGGAACTTATCAATTAGCTTCAGGTAAATCATACGTAATGCCTAAAAACGTAGAAATCTATGGCGGATTTGATCCTGATAATGCTATTACGAACTTAACGCATCAACGTATTACTGGTAATTTAAATGATGGAAGTATTTTAAAAGGAAACAATGCTTCGGTAATTAAAAATGATGATAATGGCTTAGCTGATAATGCTGTTTTAAATGGTTTTACTATTACAAACGGTAACGCAAGTAATGGAGGTGGTATATACAATAAAAAAGTAACTGCAAAGTTCGAAAACTGTATCATAAAATCAAATAATGCTACTGCAAATGGAGGAGCTGTATATAATGAAAATTCTAATACAACTTGGGTTAACTGCTTAGTTATTAGTAATACAGCGCCTAATGGAGCATCGATGTACAACAATGCCTCGTTGCCTACATTACTTAATGCTACCATTGCAGATAATACAGGTGCACAGGGAGCTGCATTGTTTAATGCTAATGGTTCTTCGGCAAGAATTTTAAATTCAGTAAGTGTAAAAAACAGTTCAGATATCGTTAATAATGCTAGTAATCCTACTTATGAAAATAGTTTAATTCAAGGTTTAAATGGTATTACTAGTGCAACTTCTGTTTTTGATTCAAATTATTCGCTATTAACTACTAGTCCTGCATTAAATACGGGTAAAAATAGTTTGGTTAATATCGTTTTACCTTCGAAAGATTTAAAAGGAAAATCTCGTATTATTGACACAACTGTTGATATAGGAGCTTTTGAGAGAAATAAAGTTCAAACCATAACAGCGAGTGCTCTTACAAAAAAATACGGAGATGAGCCATTTACACATGGTACAGCATCAAGCGGATTACCATTAGAATATACATCTAGTGATACTTCTATTGCTATAATAGAAAACGGAAAAATTAAGCCCGTAGGTACCGGAACAGCGACTATAACCCTAAATCAATCAGGAAATGACAGCGAATATGATTCTGCACCTCAAACAGAATTCTTATTAACTGTAAATAAAGCGGCATTAACTGTAACAGCGGATAATAAATTATTTTTTGAAAACGGTTCTGTGTTTAAAGGATTTTCTGTGAATTATACAGGGTTTGTTCTAGGAGATACTCCAAGTACAGCTTTGGGAGGTACAATAGCTTATAGCGGTACAGCTGTAACTGCAACCACTATAGGTAACTACGATATAACTCCCTCTGGATTAACATCTTTAAATTATAATATTAGTTATACTAATGGTAAGTTAACAATTGAGTCTGATGTTCAATTAACAGATGGTACAATATACGTTAAAAAAGGAAGTGCAGGAAAAGGGACCTCTTGGGATGATGCACTAGGAGAAGTTGCTGAGGGATTAAAATTAGCACACTCACTTAACACTAGTACTAGACCAGATGTTACTAAGGCTAATAAAATATATGTGGCTAAAGGGACTTATGCTCCAAAATACAGTCCTAAAGACAGTGCTAACTTTGCGGATGAAGATACAGATAATAGTTTTTTATTAGTCGATGGTGTAAAAATTTATGGAGGTTTTGATGGATCTATTGCTAATGAAAGCATATCCAACAGACAAATTGAAAAGAACAAAACTATTTTAGATAGTTATAATCCAGTAACAGGAAATAAAGTACATCACATTGTTATTGTTTCTAACTCTGCAGGAGACAACGAAATAGATGGATTTACCATTATGAATGGTGAAGGAGGCTTTGGATCATGGATGGGGGCTGGTGCGACATTGACCATAAATGGTAAGCCAATTACCCAAGCATTTGGTTCAGGTATTCGTGTACACAGTTCTAATCTTAAAATAAAAAACTGTATTATTACTGGAAATTCCTCTGGTGACAAAGCTGGTGCTATGTTTATAACAGATGCGTCAAATGTATCTGTTTTTAATACGCTTTTTTATAATAATAGCGCAAATCATTATGGGGCATCAGGTACCTCTATGGTGATATTAGAAGCTACTGTGAAAATTTATAATTCTACTTTCGGAGATTCGCAGAATGCATTTCAAATTGTTACTGATCATGCTAATGCTAATTTGGAAGTATATAACTCAATATTTAGATATTTCGCTGATCCTACTCATAATGATATAAATAAATCGAGAGGAACAATTACCGTTAATAACTCCTTTCTGCCTAATTCAGAAACTTTTTATAGTAGTAAAGGCTTTGTGTTAGCAAATAACATCTATAATGTAGAGCCTGGTTTTGTTGATGTCAACACTAATAACTTTGCTTTAAAAACAAGCTCTGTAGTTGTTGATAAAGGAAACAATGCGTTTTATAACACCGCTATTTATCATAATAAAGATATTGCAGATGATAGACGTGTTCAGAATAATACAATAGATATGGGATGCTTTGAGTCTAAGCTACCTCAAACTATTACAGTATCTGATTTAACCAAAAATTATGGAGATTTAGATTTTGTTAATGATGCTGTAACAGTAAATACTGGCTTACCATTAACTTATACCAAAAGTAGTAACACTACTGTTGCTGCTATTGTAGGCGGTAAAATTCATACACAAAATACTGGTACAACTACAATTACTGTTGCCGTAGCAGGTGATGAAACCTATGCTTCAACAGAAAAAACCTTTGTTTTAACTGTAGCGAAAGCCACTTTAACAGTAAAAGCAAACGATAAAACTAAACTTGCTAATAATTTAGCAATGTCAAATGCAGATTATGATGTAAGTTATACAGGTTTTGTTAATGGTGATGATCGTTCTAAGTTGACTGGATCATTAGTATATTCAGGTAATGCAATTGGTAAAACAGAAATTGGTATTTATACTGATGGTATATTGCCAAGCGGTTTATCTTCTAATAATTATAATTTTATTTATAAAGAAGGAACTTTAAAAATACTACCTAATACTACATTAACAAATAATACACTATATGTAAAACAAGGTACAGTTGGTGGAGACGGTTCATCATGGCAATTAGCGTTAAGTGATTTGTCGCTAGCATTACGCTATGCTACCATTATGAATAAAAATACGCCAAATACGGTAAATAAAATCTATGTAGCAAAAGGTACTTATACACCAAAATACAGTGCTAGAGATAATTCTGAATTTATTGATGAAGGAAGAGACAATAGCTTTTTAGTATTAGACGGCGTAAAACTATATGGAGGTTTTGACGGAAGTATTGCTAATGAAACTCTAACCGACCGAAACATTCAAGAGAATAAAACAATTCTAGATGGTCAATCTCTAATCAATCATATCATTACAGTTTCTAATTCGACTGGCAATAATGAAATTGATGGTTTCACTATCTTAAATGGTACAGCGGCAAGTGCAGCACATGGTTCGGAAGGACTTGTAACAATAAACGGAAAATCTATTACGAGAGAATATGGCGGAGGAATACGTGTACACAGTTCAAACGTTACGATAAAAAACTGTTTTATTTCACAAAACTCTTCAGGCTTTCAAGGTGGAGGTATGTATGTTACAGATAATTCTAATGTTTCCATATATAATACGCTCTTTTATGGTAATTCAGCTTATCATTATGGAGCAAATGGTACTTCAATCACAATTAATGCTTCCAATGTAAAAATTGTTAATGCTACTTTTGGAGACAATATAAGTAGTTCATCTCATATTCTTACTGGTGGAGCTTCCAATTTAGAAGTCTATAACTCTGTCTTTAGAGACAACCTATATAATAATGATATCTACAGCACAGGAGGAACAGTTACAATTAAAAACTCTCTGTTGTCTAAAGAGGAGACTCAATACAGCGGAATGGCATTAGCTAATAATATCTATGCACAACCTGCTGATTTTGTCGATGCAAATGCAAATAACTTTGCTTTAAAAACAACATCTGCAGCAGTCAATAAAGGAGATAATGCGCTATATAGCACCCTAATTGCTGGTAATAAAGATATTGCAAATAGCAATCGTTTTCTTAACACCATCATAGATATGGGATGTTACGAGTCTAAAATAGTACAGACGATTAATGCTGATGATATAACTAAGAAATATACAGATGCGGACTTTGCAATAGGGACAGTGTCTAGTGGACTTTCACCGCTTACCTACAGTAGTGGTAATAAGAGTGTCGCTACTATAACAAAAGATAATAAAATTCATATTGTAGGAGTTGGAGAAGCTATAATAACAGTTGCTCAAAGTGGAAATGAAATTTATGCTTCTGGAACTAAAAACTTTAAACTTACAGTTGAAAAAGGAGATTTTACTGCTACTTTAACACCAGAAACATACACTTATGACGGTTCTGAAAAATATTTGAATATCTCAGATTTACCAGCAGGAACTAGTGTGTCTTATGAAGGTAATGGACAAATAAATGCAGGAGAATACATTGTTAAAGCAATTATTAATGGAGGTGAGTATTATAATAATTTAACAGTATCTAACACACTTAAAATTAATAAAAAAGACCTGTCAGGTATTTCATTTGATGCAAAAACGTTTACTTATGACGGTAATGACAAACATCCAGATGTATCGGAAACTTTACCTGAAGGAGTAACTGTGGTTTACTCAAATACTCAGAAGAATGCTGGTGTTTACAACAATGTAAAAGCTTCAATTTCGGGCTCTAATTACAACTTGCTTGAATTAACTACTTCGATGACTATTACTAAAGCTAATCTTTCAGATGCAATGTTTTTATTAGAAAAAGAAGAAGTTTATGATGGCACTCCTAAAAGATTATTATTTGATGGAGTACTTCCTGACGGAGTTACAGTAACATATACCAATAACGATAATATCAATGTAGGTTCTTATGATGTTACAGTTAATATTAATGGAGGCGCAAATTATAATAACAAACAGGTAATTGCCAAACTAACAATTGTAAAAGGCAATTTAACCGACAATTTTGTTTTAGCACCTAAAACTTACATTTATGATGGAACCGAAAAATCATTAGCGATTGATGGCACTCTTCCTAATCTAGTATCTGTAAGTTATACCAATAACAACAAAAGAAATACTGGTACTTATAGAGTATATGCTGTATTAAGCAAACCAAACTATAATGACAAAGTAGTAGAAGGAGAATTGATTATTAATCCTAAATCTGTAAATGTTACAGTACAGGGAGAAATATCAAAAGTTTATAATGGCGATGCTGTTATAGGATTAGACGCTAATAACTTTGTTTTAGAAGGAATTGTTACTGGTGATAATGTAATATTAAATAATCCTGTTGCTGGTGCATTAGATAATAAAGATGTAGGAATAAATAAATCAGTTACTATTAACGATTTTGCGTTATCTGGAACCGATTCTAAAAACTATGTATTAAGCGCAACCTCTTTAACATCTAATACAGCTATTGTACAACCAAAAACAGTAGAAGTTTCATTAAAAGGAAGCGTAAGCAAAATTTTTGACGGAACAACTCAAGCAGTTTTATCAAGTGATAATTTTGAACTTGTTGGAGTTTTAGAAAATGAAACAGTAACGTTAAACAATGCCTTATCAGGAACTTATGATACGAAGAACGTAGGTGATAATAAAACGGTAACAATTAGCAACTTGACAATAGGTGGAGCAGCTGCTTCAAATTATGTATTAAGTTCTGAAACGAAGTCAGGAGAAATTGGTGAAATTACGCCTCTAGACATCACAGTAACTGCTGATGCTTCTCAGGCAAAAGTGTATGGTGATACTGAACCTGCTTTGAGTTATAGTACTAATCCTAGTTTAATAAGTGGTGATTCATTCACAGGAACTTTAGAAAGAGCAGAAGGAGAAAACATAGGAACTTATGCAATTGCACAAGGAACGTTAAGCGCAGGTACAAATTACAATCTTACTTATGTAGCTGATGATTTTGAAATTACAGCAAAACCAATCACGGTAACGGCTGATGCTTCTCAAACAAAAGTTTACGGAACAGAAGATCCAACTTTAGCTTATTCAGTTTCACCAAGTTTAATTGGAAATGATGCTTTCTCAGGTCTTTTAGAAAGAGTAGCTGGAGAGAATGTTGGACCTTATGCAATAGCACAAGGAACATTGACAGCAGGTGACAATTATACCATTACTTATGTTGGAAACGACTTTGAAATCACTGCCAAAACAATTGCAGTTACTGCCGATTCTCAAACAAAAGTATATGGCGAATCAGATTCAGCTTTGACTTATTCATTCACGCCAAATTTAGAAAGTGGTGATTCATTCACAGGAGATTTGTCTAGAGTTGAAGGAGAAAATATTGGAGCTTATGCTATCAACCAAGGAAGTTTAAGCGCAGGATCTAATTACACGATTGATTATGTAAGTAAAGATTATACGATTACAGCAAAACCAATTACGGTAACGGCTGATGCTTCTCAAACAAAAGTTTACGGAACAGAAGATCCAACTTTCGCTTATTCAGTTTCACCAAGTCTAATTGGAAACGATGCTTTCTCAGGTCTTTTAAAAAGAGCAGCAGGAGAGGATGTTGGACCTTATGCAATAGCACAAGGAACATTGACTGCAGGTGACAATTATACCATTACATTCGTTGGAAACGACTTTGAAATCACTGCCAAAACAATTGCAGTTACTGCCGATTC
>Ga0222427_100695_pt1 | contig 35310 bp, 50 predicted proteins | sample 2B20Ametagenome_FD_182890 | JGI IMG/M metagenome (GOLD analysis project Ga0222427, IMG submission 182890) | Enriched microbial communities from leaf-cutter ant dump, University of Wisconsin, Madison, United States - 2B20A (version 2) | ecosystem: Environmental > Terrestrial > Nest > Insects nest...
TCGTCCAAGCCCTTGACGCCCGGCGGCTGTGCACCGAGAAACCCGATATGGCGCAGATACCAGACACCCGGCACGGGGTTGTGCGGGTCGGTGGGGCGGTAGAACTTGGCGCTCACCGTGCCGTATGCGCCCTTGCGCACCGACTCGGCAAACTCGGGATCGACCTTGTCGGCGGCAGCGAACAGGCCGCGCTCATTGGCAGTGAGGGAAACCGTCCAGCCCTTGGCCGGGTCATCGGTTTTGGGGTGGCCCACGACGATGGGGGCCTTGCTGATCTTGGGGTTGTAGGCGGCAGCCGTTGCCTTCAGGTCTGCCTCGCCGAACTCGATGGACTCACCCTGCATGGTGAGCCAGGTTCCAGGCTTGAAAATGTGGAGCTGCTTTGGTGCGGGGGCGGCTTGTGACATGCCCCGAATGCTCGGGCTGCACGCGCGCGCGCGTTACGGGTGCAGCTTCTTGGAGGGAGCGCCTGCCCCTGGGCGCTCGGCTGAATCAGTCGATGGGGAGAGAACCTTGGCGCGCGTTGAAATCATCCTCCGCCCATTCGCGCAACAGTTGCTTCGCGCGGGCCGGCGTGTAGCCATGGCGGCGGGCAGCTTCGCCCAGGCGCACACCGCTGTTGCAATCTGCAATCAGCGCGCGCGCCCTGGCATCGTTGCGAAAAAAGTGTCCTACGGGAATATAGATAGTGTCGCCCCCGATGGCGTCCGCCAGCGCCTCGGTGAGCTCCATGGCCAAGCGTCCGTGCACGCGCACATCGTCCGTTGTGTTGCCCTGCAGGCGTAGTCGCATAAAGATGGCGTGCGCCATGGTGCGCCACAGTTCCGGGTATTCGGTTGGGAGAAGAGGCTCCAGTTCATCAGCCATGTTCGCCATGTGCTCCTCCGCCTCGCTGCTGCCATGCCTTGAGCGCTTCGATCAGTGTGTCGAGCTGCGCGGCGTTGCAAAAGCGCAGGGCATCGACGCCCACCTGCCGCTTGACCCATGCATTGAGCGCGGGCGCGCTGTGGTTCTGGATCACGCCGTCGCGGTGGAGCTGGTTCCACAGCGCCCACACCTTGCGCTCGCGCGGGCTCGCTGCGGCCCGGGTTTGCGCAAAGGAGCGCCGCCGCGTGGGCACCAGCACGCCCAGGCGCTCGCCCAGGGCCTGCATGTGATCGCGCACACGGACCTGCTCTTTCGCGCCCAGGGCCTTGCTGCTGTTTTTGCCCGTGAGGTTGACCAGCAGCGCGCGGTAGTCGTCGTCGCTCAAGCCGAGCTTGGACTTGAGCGTGTGGATGGCTGCAATGTTGTTTGCCATTGATCTACCCCAGCAACAGCGGCCCGAGCCACCAGTTCCACAACCCGAGCAGGCTGCAAACAAGGAACACCCACTGCTGGGCATGCAGCGGCCACTGGCGCTGCCAGGCGCTGGCCGTGAGCCAGGCCACATTGCTGACTGCGAAGGCACCGAAGCCCAAGCCGGGCAGCGTGGGCATGGCGAGCAGCAGCGCGCCCAGCACGCCGAAAAACGCACCCGCGACCGACAGCGCGAGCACACGAAAAGGCAGGGCCGTTTTAAGCGGCCCGGCGCCGCAGGAGGTGCAACCCCCTGGGTTTGCGGTTTGGAACGGTTTGGAAGGCATTTCCGGGGCTCCTGTCCGTATCAAGCGGCCTGTGCGGCGCGGCCATCGCCGCCCAGGGCCGCCACCAGGTCATGGATCAGCTTCGCCAGCTCGCCCGTGGCGATGGCCGCATCGGCATCAAAGCCCTGGTCGTCGGGCGAGCGGCCGTCGAACACCGCGTCGAGGAAGCTGATGCCCTTGAGCTGCAGCCCCTCGGTCAGCACGAAGGACACGCGGTCGTCCCAGGTCAGGGCCAGCGTGGTGGGCAGCTTGCCCGCCTCGATATGCGCGCGCACCTCGCCGATGTCCAGCGGGTGGCGCGTGTAGCGCACACCGGCCTTGGCTTCGTCGGTGGTTTTCAGCTCGCACTCGCGGTCGATGCTGAAACCCGGGGGCGGCTCCTGCGTCTTGAGCCAGTACGCCATGGCGGCCTGGGGCGCGGTCTGCGTATCCAGCAGCGCCAGGGCAAGGCCGGGCAGCAGCTCCACCAGCAGGCTTACCACCTCATCGGCGCGGGCCTGGCTGCTGGTGTCGAGCGCCAGCGTGCGGGCCTGCGGGTCGATCCACACCCACATGGCGGCCTGCTTGGTGAAGGCCATGGGCAGCAGGTCGAGCCGGGCCTCGTCCTTGAGTTCGCGGCTTTCCTTCTTGCCGGGCTTGCGGCCGGTTTCCTGTTCGATGCGCGCGGCTTTTTCCTTCACCTTGCGCGCCAGGACGGCGGCGGGCAGCACCTTGGCCTCGGTCATGTAGCGCAGCACCCAGTGCCCGCCCACGCCCTCGGCCAGCAGGCCGTGTTCTTCGCCGCGCGGCGGCACGAAGCCGCTGGACTTCTCCTGCGTGGCGCCGCATTCCAGGAACAGCGCCTTTTGCAGCGCGGCCTCGACTTCGCCCAGGCCCACGGGCCAGGGCGACACGATGCTGTAAACGATCAAGTTCTTGAACATCAAATACTCGCTTTCGCTATGGCCTGGCGGCGGTCTTCGGATGCGCGGTAAGCCACGCTGGTTTCAATTGCCGCGCTGCTGATGCGCGGCTGCAGCGGCACGATGCGCTTGCCGGTGCGGTCCATCACCATCACGTCCACGGGGGCCTGGGCCAGGCTGCCGGGCAGCGGGCTGGGGACCTTGCCCCGGTTGTGTGGCTTGGTGACGGCTGCGGGCGCGGTAGCGGTGCCACGCGGGCGCACGGCTTCAAAGGCGGAGAGGATGCGGGTCATGATGCGGCCCTCGAAAACGTCACGCCGTCGCGGCTCTTGGGCTTGCCGCACCAGTCCAACCAGGCACCCAAGGCATCGGCCTTGGCCTCCTGGGTTTCAGCTTCTGGAACTCCAGGCACAAGCAACTGCCCAAGGCTGTAGGCGTGTCGTGCCACCGCCGAGAGCTGACCCTTGAGCGCGTACTTCGGCCCGCGCGCCACCTCAATGGCGCCGCTGCCATCGGCGTTGTCTGCGGGCATGGCGTCGCCGATCTCGATCAAGCCGGACGGCCAGCACCAAGCCACCTGCGGGGTGCAGTCGTAGTAGCTTCTGCAGCCGCAGCGCGGACAGGTCTTTTCCCGGCACCCGCCATAACGCTTCGTTCGCACATAAAGCCATTCCGACTCCATACAGCAGTGGCGGCAGCGCGTGCATTTCACAGGGATGTTGGCGCGGGTCATGCTTCATCCTCCGCGCGATCCTCTCGCGTGACGGTGAACGGCAGCGTGCCCAGCTCCATCAATGCAACCTGGATGCCCAGCTTGAAGAAGGCCGCACCTTCTTTTGTCAGCGGAACGCCCTCGGGATCGTCCCCCTGTTTGAGCAGCGTCCCTTCGTCGATGCCGTCTTCGATATCGCGCAGAAGGCCGACCTTCTTGGCGTGCCAGGCAGTGAGTTGCTCCACGAAGTCAGAAAACTCGGTGTCCAGCACTGGATCATCTGGCGCTACAGGCCAAGCTGCGTTGATCTGCTCTGCCAGGTGCTCAACGCAGCGCCTCAGCTCAATCCAGTCATCGCAATTTGCCAGCGGCCCTCCCTGGCACGCAAAGTCGTACAGGGTCTCCAGCCGCTCCATGCAGATGTGCGCGTTGGCGATTGCACCAGCGGGAAATTCACCGCCGTTGAATTTCTTGGGCGTGTTCATGCTGCACTGCCTTCCTTCGCCGGGTTGCTGGGCTGGTGGTCTTCGCACACGGCTTGCGCCGTGGTGCCGAACCCGCCTTTATCGCAGTGCCAGGGGTAAACGTCGGTTGTGCCACCCAGCTTGGAGTCTTGCGACGAATACGCACAGTTGCGGCACGAGGGGCGGCGCGTTGCCGTCATGTAGCCCATGGCGGCCTTCCGGGATTGAATGCTGCCCATGGTCACGCCCCCTCGGCCTGGGCCTCGAACGGCACGACGATGAAGTCTTCCACGCCCGTGACGATGTTGATCCCGGCGATGCCGCGCACGGCTTCGGGCTCGTTCAGCATGGCCTCCTTGTTGGGCTCGTTCTTCACACGTACGAAGCGGCCCAGGCCCATGCGCAGCAGGGTTTCGAGCACCGTGTCGGCGCCACGGATGGAGACGCTCGGCGGGCGCTGGCGCCACGACACTTCGCCGGTGACAAGGTTGGCCGTCTTGCCCAGCTTGTCGCCCTCGCCGCACAGCTCGGTGCGGTGGGCTTCGCACCAGGCTTGGACGCCGCCCTGCAGGGCTTCGATGCGCTGCTGCAGGTCGGACAGCTTGGGCTGGTGCTGCTGCGTGATGGCGCCAATGGCGTCGTTCATCGCCGCGCGCTCACGCTCGAATTCGCGCTGCAGATCGCCCAGCAGGCGGATGGATTGGGCGCAGTCGTTCTTGCTTTGCGGCACTGCGGCCAGGGTCTTGGTTTTAATGCGGGTTGCCATGGTGGTGGCTCCTTAATGCGTGGTGGATTCGGAGGTGGTGACAGGGGCGGGATAAGGCGAAAGGCCCTTGCCCTTGGCATCGGCCTGCATCAGCTCCCCGGCATAGCCAGCCATTGCCATGGCGACATAGCCAACCACTTCTGGCGGCAGGCTGGAGGTGACAAACTTGTGAACGAGGGTGAGTGCTTCCAGCACTACGAACGACGGTTGCTCGCCCTGCAGCGCGTCGACGATCTTGCTTGCCATGTCGTATGCCTGCTGGCGAAACTCGGCGCGCTGCTCGGGCGTTGGTGATGGAGTGCTCATGGCGTTCCTTTCTTGAGTTGGTCGAGACGTGCACGCAGGTGCGCGGGCATGGGCGCGGCATTGCGTTCGCTCTGTTCGATGGCGGCCAGGGCCGGGTCTTTGCCGCCGTACACCACGTCGAGAGCGGCGCCGATCTCCAGCGTCTGGCCACGCACCTGTACCGTGTCGCGGCGCGGGCGCAGGCGGGCGTCTTCCTCGCGCTTGGCTTCCTGGGCGGCTTCGTGCTTGTCGGCCATGCCTGCGAGGACGGCGTAGAGGTAGCCGTGGCCCTTGAGGGGCAGCTCCAGCGTGCCCGCGTCGCGGCGCTCCAGCATCTGGTCGATGGCCTGCGTCCAGGCTGTGAGCGGCGCGGGCCAGTCGCGGCCCTTCCAAGTGATGGCCTGGCGCTCCAGGTCGGGCAGCAGTTGCAGCAGCAGGGCCGCTTGCTTGCGCAGCTTGAGCTGGTGCTTGGCCGTGCGGTGCAGGGCGATGTAGTGCATCAGCCGGGCCTTGAGCGGCGTGACGCTGGCGGCCAGGCGGTTGAAGGCGGCGCGGTCTTCCTCGCTCTGGAATGCCACGACGATGTCAAAGCTCGCACCGCAGGCGGGACAGGTGATGTCGGTCACAGCGCGTCCCCCCACACGATGGCCGCAACAACGCCCAGGGCGATGGCGGCGAACCAGAGCGCGACGGCCAGCGTCACGCGCAGGCGCTGGGCGCGCGTGGGCATCTGCTGCAGCATGCCGGGCGCGAAATGGTGGCGAGGGGTTTTCATGCGCCACCCCGCTGGCAGATGGCGGACACGCTGGCCGCGCCGGGGAAGTCGGACAAGACCGTGCGCACCGCCGCGCAGGCCGTGGTGAAAAGGCCGGTGCAGCGGCCCCAACTGCCGTCCTGCATGGTGATACGGATGCGGAAGATGAACATGGTCAGCACCCCGCGATCACCTGGGCATCCACCTTCGGAAAGCCCACCTGCGCGGCCGCGTTCAGGGCGCGGCTGACCAGGTTGTTGACCACCTGGGGGTAGCAGATGCTCACCACCTCGTTCGTGCGATGGCCGTGGGCCGTCTGGATCAGGCGGGCGCGGATGGCGTCCATGGCATCGGCCTCGAACACGTCCGCCAGCTTCAAGCCCAGGCGCTCAAACTTGAGCTGCAGGTAGGCTTCCACGTCGTTGTCCAGCGGCTCCATGGCGATTTGCTCGCAGCGCTGCACGATCTCGCGCACCTCCGGGTTGCGTTCGCTGAGCATGTTGAACAGCTCGTTCTGCCCGATGAGGCACACGCCCAGCAGGCGGCGCAGGCCATCCTTGAGCTCCATGAAGTTCTTGAGGTGCTTCAGGGTGGGGATGGGCAGGCGGTGGGCCTCCTCGATGACCAGCAGGTGCGTGTAGCCTGCGCTGCGGCTTGCCTTGAGCAGCTCGTGCACCTGCTTGTAGCGGGCCTGCGGGCTGCTCTTGAGGGCCACGCCGGGAGCCAGGGCGTCCACGATGGATTCGGCAATGTGGCCGCTGCGCAGAGGCTTGCCGCGCGCCTCGCTGGGCTCCACGCCGTGGATGTAGGGCTTGATGAGGACGATGGGGCGGCGGTCCTCGCGGATGCGCTCCTCCAGCTCCTCGCGCAGGGTGGACTTGCCCGAGCCGCTCTGCCCGATGATGGCGACGAAGCCGTGGTTGGTGGCCGCGTCCATCATGGCCGCGCGCACGTAGCGGCCATGCTGGCTCGCAAACACGTCGTCACGGCACTGAATGTCGTCGGTGAATGGACTGCGCGGCAGCTTGAAGTGCTTGCGCGCGGCAGGGGTGACAGGTTCGCAGCGAAGTAACATCGACTCTTCCTCCTGGGTTTCGATTGCGTCGGGGTTCACGGGGACGGCCTCGCCGGGGTGCAACCCGGCGGGGCCAACTTCTTTGGGCGCTGCTACATGCGGCAGCACCAGGTCGCGCAGGTGGGCCATGGATACGCCACGGGCCTTGAGAAAGTCCACGGCGCGCTTGCGCACTGCGGCAGCATTGCGCGCGGGCAGCAGGCCATGGCGAACAAGGCGGCACACGGCAGCGGCCGACAGGCCCACGCCACGGGCGAATTCGGCCTGGGTGATCTCGTGCTGCTGCAGCACGGGCTGCAGGGGGGGCATCACGGGCATGGAGGCGGTGGCATGCATCACTGGCCTCCCACCACGCGAAGGCTGGCGCGCACCGTGAGGCGGGCCTCCAGTGCGCCCAGCTCGGCTTCGGGCACGCCATCGGGGTGCAGGCTCTTGAGCGAGCCCACCAGCTCGGGCGACATGGGCACGCCCCTGGCGGACAGCGCCTTGGCGGCCTCGAAGTGGGTCAGCAAGGCCTCGGCCCGCTGGCTGCGCAGCGCCGCAAGGTCTGCCGTCTTGATCGGCCGGGCTTCGGGCAGCAGGCGCGTGGGTAGTTCGCCCTGGCCCAGGTGGGTGTGTGCCACCACGCCTTTGCCGTCGTTCAGGTGTTGGAAGGGGCGCACATTCTTGGACTTGCGGCGCTCGGCTTCGTCCAGAGACGTGCCTTCGCCGTATGCGGCCTGGGCGATCTTCTTGGCTGCAGCCTGCGCGGCAGTGTGCGGGGCGCTCTTGTATTCCTGACCCAGCACGGCGGCGCTCAGCGGGCGGCCAAAGGCGTCGAACTCGCGCTCAGGCGCAACGTCCACATGCAGGGGGCTTTGCCCGTAGCGGTCGATTTCCACGCGCAGCAGGCCGTCGCCCAGCAACAGCGGACTGACGCGCACCTTTTCGTCATTGGCAAAGTCCTTGGCCCAGGGCTGCAGGCTGTACAGCTCGCTCTTTCGCGTCTGCGGGTGAGCAAACCTGATATGCCCGGCCTTGATGACGCGGGTTTCTTCCTTGCCGCGCATGAACCAGGCGCATGCATCGCGCTCGGGCAGTTCCACCAGCGCTCCGGGGTAGTGGGCGATCAGAGCGAACATGTCGTCGCGCACGCGCTTCTCTCCGTCGTCGCACTGCGTGCGACTGTCAATGTGCGGCATGGCGTTGGCGTTGTAGTCGCGCACCCAGGCTGCGGCACTGGCGTTGAGCTGCTCCACCGTGTCCACCGGCTCATCGCGCAGGCGGCTCTCGAAGTGGCGCTCCACGATCCAGTTGGCGTTTTCCACGCCGCCCTTGGCCCAGGCGTGGCCTGCGGCGTGGGTGGTGTGGTCAACGCCCAGTGCATCCAGCAGGCGGCGAATGCCCGCGCTGGTCATGGCGCTGCCCTTGTCCCACAGCAGGAACTTGGGCACGCCGTAGGACACCCGCGACGCTTGCCGCGCCCATGTCCACATCAAGAACTCGAACAGGCTGACCTGGTTCTCACCCGCCGCCTCGAAGTAGCGCACGTCGATGCAGCGGCTGGCATGGTCGTACCGGGTATAGCGCCACACCTTCAGGCGCACCTTGTCCATGCTGGCGGGCTTGTTCTTGTTGAACGTCTTCTCGTCCATGACATGCTGGCGCCCGTCCATGTAGTACACAAGGCACAGCGATGGGTCGATTTGGTGCACGTGGTTGGGGTGCAGGCTGCGCAGGCGCTGGGTGTTGCGGGCGCTGGCCTGGGTTTTGGCGTCCAGGCGCTGGGAGCGCAGCAGCACGGCCACGCGGCTTTCGCTGACGTTTACCGTCAGGCCGTTTTGACTGGCGATGTTCATGGCGACGCAAATGGGTTTGGTGGATTTGCCGTGGCCGTTCACGCTTTGCTGCATGCTGGCGGCCATGAACTCCAGTGACTCCGCCGGCAGGCGCGAGGTGCCAGAGTCACTGCGACGTTTGCGGCCCGTGGCACGGCCCGCGTGCTTTTTCAGCCAGGCATGGATGGTTTGTGGCGCCCGGTCCACGCGCCGGGCAAATTCGGCAATCAGCGCTGTGCGACCACCCTTGGCGGGGGTGGCGGCAAGCCGGTCGCGCAGGGCGAGAAGGTCGGCGATCATGTCGGGTTCCAGCTTGGCCATGGCGTCACTCGGGCTGCGCCGCCATGGTGTTCACGTACATATCGCCAAGCGCTTCTTCAAACGGAGACATCAGTTCGTTTGCCGATGCCTGCGTGATAAGGCCATACGCCTCCAGCCGCGCGATGGCCGAGATCGTCTCGCGGCCTGCCTGCTCGAAGTTGCCCGCCAGCACCTCATAGGTCTGCCACAGCAGGCCCAGTGACGCGATGCGAGAACTCAGCGACAGGCGCATGTCCTGGTCACCAAGCAGGGCCGCCGCCTCATCCAGTTCAACGAGAGCACGGCCAATGCAAGAGGCCAGCACGCCAAGCTGGGAATGGATGCCGTCGTCAGGGATGTGCGCCTGCATCTCACGCCCCTTCGGCGAAGTCGCCCAACGTCTTGTCGAAGGTAACGCGCTCGCGCTCAATGGCGTGTTCTGCACGGGACAATGCCTCCTGGTACACCCCGGCCACATGGGCCAGCGCAGCCTCGAAGCTGGTACGGTCGGCATCGCTCAGCGGCTCGCCTGCCGCAAAGATGGCGATTCGACAAGCCTCCAGCTCGCTCAAGGCGGTGGCGAGCTTGCGCCCGGCGGCGGCCACCTGGTCGGTCACGGGCGCCAGCGCTTCGGGCCAGTCGGTGTGGGCCACCACCTTCTTGTCGAGCTTGAGCTGCACTACCTCGGCATTCAGTTCCTTATTGACCTCTTCCTGGCGCTGGCGCACCGTGCGTTCCTTGCGCACGGCTGCGCGCAGTTGCTTGACGCTCATGGTGGCCACGTCGTCCAGGGCCAGCTCGCCGGTTTGGCCGAGCTCGGTCAGCTCTTCGACCTGCTCGTCGTCCAGGGGAAGCAGCTCGGTCATTTTGGAGAAGCCGAGCTTTTCCAAATTCCGCGACGTCGCGGAATTTGCGAAACGCCGCGCCATGGCCATGTAACGCCCTGCGGCGTCCCGAGAGACGCCCAGGCGCTCCAGCGCGGGTAAGAACTTGCCATGCCCGCTGGCTTCTTTCAGCAGAATCAGGCAGGTGCCCAGCATGTAGATGCTCTTACCAAGGTATTCGGCGGCATCGCGCGCGGAGTTCTCCAGCGCGCCGGGGTCGGTACTGCCCTGGTAGTTGAGCTGGCGTGCCAGCGCTGTCACGCGCTCGTTCTGCTCCGCCTGCACCACGGCCAGGGCGTTCGCAGCCTGGAAGTCCTGGCGGATCAGCGCGTCGTTCATGGGCGGCTCTTTGCTTTCAGGGGCGGGGGTGGGTTTCTTGGCCATGGGTCAGTCTTGGGGAATGGCGTAGCGCTGGCCTAGTTCATCGAGCCGGCGCCTTGCCTGGTTGAGGTTGGTGGAAACGGTGGTGGCGATGCGCACCAGGGGCACGCCCAGCCGCCAGCGGTTGGTGTTAGCCACACGCTCGACAAAGCCGGTCTCGGCCTCCAGTGCAGGCAGCGCGCGCGACACCCAGGGAGCGGGCACATCCAGCCCCTTGGCGATCTCGCCCGGCGCAAGGCCGAGTACCTCGTGGCCCGCCAGCAGGCGCAGCAGCTCGCAGGTCTTGCGGGTGTGTTCGGGCAGGGCGTAGGTAGCGCTGCTCATCGCATCACCCCATTGCCGATCTCGGCCTGCAGCGCGCGCAGGCCCTTGCTCCAAGTGCGGCGCACTTCCTGCAGCCCGCGCTCCAAACGCACGCGCTCCACGAGGCGATCCAGGTCGCCCTGGCACATCACGCCGAAGTTCAGGCCAGGGAAGTGCCGGCGCTGCTGGCCTGGGCGAGCGTTGCGGCAGGTGACGGACGTGAGAGGCGCGTAGTAGGTGTAGGCGGCAGTGCGGCCATGAGGCTTACCGCCGATCTCACGGCCCGCCGTCTTTTGCTTGATGACGGCGCACATCAGAGCGTTGCGCACGGCTTCCAGCGGAATTGCCTTGTCGCTCATAATCAGGCGGGCGTGTTGTTGGGGGTGGGCTTGAGGCCCAGCTTTACGGCGATCTCATGGGCCGTGCCGTAGTAGCCCTTGTCGATGCCGCCCATCACGCGGTAGACGTTGTGCGGGCGGTAGCCGTTTTCTTCGGCCCACTTCCGAAGGGTTTTGCCTTCGCGACGCATGCGCTCGCGGACTTGCTGGGGGGTGCTCATGTAGCGCGCCTTTCTAGTAAGTTGTTTGAAAGTTGTTGATGGGTTTATTGTAAGTTTGATTTTCAAACTTACAAGGGAAAAGTGTGATTTCCGAACTTTTAAAACGTGTCATGCAGGAGTGCGCCTTGAAGCAGGCGGACTTGGCCGAGGTCTTGGAGGTGTCTCTGAGCCGGGTCAAGGCAATGACCTCGGGCCGGGTCAAGAACCTCACGCGCGAGGAAAGTCAGGCGCTGATAGACAAGTTAGGCATCCGCGCTGCGTGGCTGGTCACGGGCGAGGGAAGCATGTTTCGTAAGGACGAAACGCAGGATGAGTTCATCAGCCGCCATCAGGCGATTGGTCGTATGCGCAAGCTACTGGATGCAATGCCCATGCAAGACATCACGCGCATGCGGGTGGCAGTCTTACTCACGGGCGATCCCGAGCGAGATGGCCCACTGATTGCAGAGGCGTTATCTACGGAAGCACGTGGCATTGACTTCGCCACAGGGCAACCGATAGACGCCAGCAAAACGACCACCTCCGTTTTGGCACAGACCATCAGCGAAGGTGACCGCGTCTTGCTAGACAACTTTCACGCAGCCCCTGCGCAGGTGCAGGCCGGGGTGAAGACGGCGCTTGGCGCTTTCGCGCCTGGCGGTGGCACAAAGACCAAGCGCGCCAAGGCCGCATGAAGCGGCCAATGATGAACATCACAGCGGGGCCGCAATGAATGCCATCGGACGCCTCTCAAAGGAGGAATTTCGCCCAGGCTTTGATTGGGTGGCGCGTGAACTGACATTGCCAGATCAGCATCGAGAAGCTGTTTTTGAGGCCGTGCATGTATCGCTCTATGAAGGGTTGGCGCAGCGCCTCAAGGTCATCTATGCGGTTTGGCCGGAAGGCGCTCAGTGGCACGCTGGACATGCCTATCTGCAAGAGTCTTTACGACAAGAGCTGGAGGATGAGGGTGAATGGCAGGACGGAGATGAACTGCCCGAGGTGGCGGAGCGCGAGTTTTTCAAGCTCCTGCTGATCCGGTTCAGTCATGTAGCTCATCGGCTTTTCCGGAACATGCAAATCCTCGAGTGGTACGCAGACGAATGGTTGAGCAAGCGCTACCCCTTTATCGAAATGAACCGTCATCGTTGCGAAGAACACGCACTTTGTGGGCGTGGCAGCAATGTGCTGCTTGGTGTTGAAGACGGGTTGCGGCTTATGGAGCAGCTAACCTGTGCGCATCCTGCTTGCCGATGCACTTTCGACCCATCCAAAGGGAAATCATGAAATTCCAAATACTGATCGCTTCCGCACTGCTCGCTGCCTCACCTGCCTGGGCCATCAACAAGTGCAAGGGGCCGGATGGCAAGGTGACGTTTCAGGATGCGCCCTGCATGGGCCAGGGCGAGAAGATCGAAGTACGGCCCGCCAGCGGCACCACCCCAAAATCCGCTGCGCCTGTTGCGGCGGCCAGTGCACCCGCGCAGGCCGCGGCGCCGGCATCGGCACGTAAGGAGAATGTTTTTGGCGAACGCTGGCAGCGCCGCACGTATCTGGAAAACCGGGGCATACCGGATGCACGCGCAGCAATTGATGGGCACCAAGCCGATTGCGCAGCGCAGCAGGCTCAGTTGGCATCCAAAAAGAAGCGCGCCACAAACAGCTTGGCGGGGGCCACCTGGGAGGATTCCATATCCGGCGAAATGCAAGCGGCTGCAACCACGTGCGACACCCGAGCCCGTGAGTTGCGAGCGGAGCTCGATTCTCTCCAGCGGGAACTACGCGAGTTGCAGGCAAAGCCGTGATGAAAGAACTCTCCATGCCCAATACAGAGCCCCAACCCGATCTATTCACCCAGTTCAAGCGCTGGTTGCACAGCCCCGATGCTGCGCCGCGCAGAGAGGGTGTAAAAAGGAACTGCGCATGACCCCAATCGGTCACCCAGGCGTTGACTGGAAGAAAGCCCCCAGGCTGGCGCGCTGGTGGGCCATGGATGCGGACGGCAAGGCGCACTGGTTCTGTGAGCCCAATGTGGCCGCTTTCACCGACTTCTGGTTTTCAGAGCGCGCACCCGCCCCGGACTTCGGCTATGTGGGGGACTACAAGCAGTCCTTGACGGCACGGCCTCCAGCAAATAACGCCCTTTCTTCGATAGAGCGCAAATAGCGCCCTACGCGCGCGCGCGGCATCCTGCCGTGCATGACCTCCATTTACACGCATTCATGGCGCCCTTGCGCGGGGGGGCGCCATGGCGATTGATGGCCGTATTGGCATTGCCGCCCTGGTGCTTTCGGCTACGGGCCTGGTGTACATCGCCCAGCGTGAGGGCTATAGCGAGCAAGCCTACCCCGATCCAGTCCACGGCACGAAGGTGCCTACGGCGGGCTTTGGCTCTACGGGCGGCATCAAGATGGGCGACAAACTCCCGCCCGTGCGTGCCCTGGTGCGGCTGCGCGCCGATGCCAGCGAGCAGGAGATAGCGCTCAAGCGCTGCTTTGGCGATGTGACACTGCACCAGCGGGAGTGGGATGCCTTCGTTGGCTTGGCTCATAACGCGGGCGCTACGTCCGTATGCAAGAACAACGACCGCACCGGGCCCAGCACCATCGTGCGGCGCGTGCAGGCGGGCGACTACCCGGGGGCGTGCGATGCCATCCTGCTTTACGACCGCGCGGGCCCAGTGAACAAGCCGCAGGATCGCTGCAGCCACCCGGACAACCGCACCTGCAGGGGCGTGTGGGCCGACCGCCAGCGGCTGCGCGCGATGTGCCTCGGGGCGCCCGGCTCAGGGGAGCCCATGCCATGACGCGGATTCTGATCGCGGCGGTGCTCACGCTCGGCGCTGCCATGGGCGTACGGGCCTGGAATGCGCACCTCATCGCCGAGGGCTACGCGCAGGGCTCGAAGGCCGTGCGCACCGAGTGGAACACGGCCGAGGCCAGGCGCCAAGCCGATGAGATGGAGGCTGCGGCTCTCGCCTCCCAGCGCCAAGCCGAAGCCGAACGCCTGGCGCGCGAAGCAGAGCAAACCAAGCAACTCCAGGCGGAAAGGAACGCCCATGTTCAAGCCCAACGTGAGGCAGGGCTTCGCTCTGCCCTTGCTCGCGCTGAGTCTCGCAATCGCGGGCTGCTCGGCACCATCGCGCAGCTCAACGCCCGCCCCGTTGTGGACGTGCCCGGCACCGCCCCGGACGCCCGCGCCGCAGCCTTCGCTCATGAAGCCACCACGGCAAGAGAGCTACTCGGACGCTGTAGCGGCCGATACGCAGAGCTGGGCGCAGAGGCTGACGGACTCCGCATCCAAGTAATGGGCCTGCAGGACTATGTGACGACGGTGGCAGCGCCCGCCGCACTGGGGGCGAGCGATGGTCTTTGAGGTAACGCTGGGCAACGTCATCACCGTGGTGGCGCTGGTTGTGGCCGCGATGTGGGCGCTTTTCAAGCTGGTGAGCGTGCAGCAAGAGCGGCGGATGAACGACCGCTTTGACACGCTGACCCGTGCGATGCAGGACGTTGCCAAGTCGCAAGAGCGCAATGCCGACGCCACGGCCCAGTTGGAGCGCGAGTTCCACAAGCACCAGGTGGACCTGGCGCGCGACTACGTGCGGCGCGATGACTTCGTGCGGCACCTCGGGAGCATCGAGACGCGCATCGACAACTTCGCGCTGCGCGTGGAGCGCGCGCTCAACCAATTGATGGGAGGACGGTAATGATCGACATGGCAAAGACCCGCCGCGAGGACATGCGCTGGCATCTGCTGTCGGCCGTCAATCTGAGTCGGCCCGTGGGCATCTACACCGAGCCGCTGCTGGCGATCGTGCGCGCCGTGTACCCCGATGCGACGCACCAGGAAGTGCGCGTGAATCTGGACTACCTGGAAGAGCGCGAGATGGTGCGCATCAGCAAAGACCCGCTGGACCGTTGGATGGTGGACCTGACGCGCACCGGCATCGACTTCGTTGAGTACAACATCGACGCGCAGCCCGGGGTCTCGCGTCCCAAGATCACGCAGGTGTAGGCATGGCGCCGCGTAGCAAGGTGCATTCGCTGCCGCCCGAGCTCAAGGAGTGGCTGGACGCCGAGCTGGTGCGGCGCGGCTTCGGCGACTACGTCCAGCTCGCGGCGGACCTGAAGGCGCGTGGGGCCGATGTGTCCAAGTCGTCGCTGCAACGCTATGGCTCGCCCTTCGAGCAGCGCATGGCGCAGCTCAAGATGGCCAGCGAGCAGGCACGCGCGCTGGTGGATGCCGCCCCGGACGAGGAAGACAAGCTCGGTTCCGCCGTGGTGCGCATGACGCAGGAGAAGATTTTCAACCTGCTCATGGAGCTGGACATCAAGGCCGAGGACGTCGATGTCAACAAGCTCTTCAAGAACGCGGCCGAGATCGGCAAGGCCAGCGTGACGCACAAGCGTTTCAGCATGGAGGCGCGCGCCGCCATTGAGGCCGAAGCACGGCGCAAGGCGCTGGAGGATGCCAGCGCCACAGCAGCGGCCACGGCCAAGCAGCAGGGCCTGTCCGACGCGGGCGTGGATGCCTTGCGCAAGGCGATTGCGGGAGCGCTCTGATGCTGGTGATCTCGTGCGCCCGACAGACCGGCTTGTTCGCCTACCAGCAGCTCTACCTGGAGTACCTGGAGCGGTTCAGCAAGCCCATGCCTAAGCCAACGCCCGTGCGATTCGGGGGCAAGGGGCACACCGTCATCATCATCGACGATGTGCAGGCGCACCTGCGCAGCGAACGGCGGCGCCAGGCGGCGGATGCGGCGCGCCGCTGGCGCCCTGCGCTTCGCGCGGCCTCGGCGCGCACGCGCCTGCATGGAGCGGCGTGATGCAGCACACCGCCGTCGCGCAGGCCACGCGCATCCTGATGCAGTACCAGGTGGACTGGATCAACGACCAGTCGCCGGTGAAGATCATCGAGAAGTCGCGCCGCATCGGCATCAGCTATGCCGAGGCGGCCGACGACGTGCTGTATGCAGCCAGCGCCAGCGGGGCCAACGTCTACTACATCTCCTACAACAAGGACATGACGGCGGGGTTCATCAACGACTGCGCCACGTGGGCCAAGGCGTTCAATGCCGCCGCCGGGCAGATCGAGGAGTCGGTGATCCAGGAAGAGGACAAGCAGATCCTCACGTACACGATCAAGTTCGACTCCGGGCACATGATCCAGGCGTTCACCAGCAACCCGCGCAATCTGCGCTCCAAGGGTCGGCCTGGTGAGCGCCTGGTCATTGATGAAGCCGCGTTCGTGGACGACATAAAGGAGCTGCTCAAGGCGGCCATGGCCATGACGATGTGGGGCGGCCAGATCCGCATCATCAGCACGCACGACGGGGCCGACAACCCGTTCAACGAGCTGATCAACGACGTGCGGGCCGGCCGCTACGACTACAGCTTGCACCGCGTCACACTGGACGACGCGCTGCGCGATGGCCTGTACCGCAAGATCTGCGGCGTCACGGGCCGCGTGTGGTCGGCCGAGGCCGAGGCCGCCTGGCGCAAAGCCACCATCGATCGCTACCGGCCGAACGAGGATGAGGAGCTGTTCTGCATTCCGGCGCAGGGCGGCGGCGCATGGCTTACGCGCATTCTGGTGGAGAGCCGGATGCGCGATTGGCCGGTGGTCCGGTTCAACGGCACGCAGGAGTTCAACAACGCCACGCCGGACCTGCGCAAGCGGATCATGGGCGATTGGATCGGCGACGTGCTGCAGCCGCTGCTCAAGTTCGAGCCCGGCCTGCGCCACGCACTGGGCATGGACTTCGCCCGTACAGGCGATCTGTCGTCCATCGCTCCCAACGAAATCGAGACCAACCTGCACCAGCGCATCCCCTTCATCGCCGAGATGAAGAACGTGCCCTACAACCAGCAGCTGCAGGTGCTGTTTGCGATCGGCGACGCGCTGCCGCGCAAGTGCGGCATGGTGATCGACAGCCGGGGCAACGGGAGCTACGTGGGTGAGGCCGCCTACGACAAATACGGCTCCGTGGTGCAGCGGCTGATGCCCACCGAAGGCTGGTATCGCGACAACATGCCGCCCTACAAGGCGGCGCTGGAGGATGGGACGTTCCTGCTGCCCAAGCATGACGGCCTGCTGCAGGGGCACCGCGCCATCCGCCTGATTCGCGGCGTGCCGCGCATGCCTGAGTCCACCGACAAGGTCATCGGCCACGGCGACAGCACGATGGCCTGCATCTACTCGCACGCCGCCGCGCGCATGGACTGGGGCCCCACCCATGCCGCCAGCCGCCCACGCCGCAGCCGCCTGGATGTGCCCATGGAGGGCTACTACGAATGAAGCAAGGTATCTACGTCACCCCCACCGAGTTCGTTTCTTTCGGCGAGGCCAAGCGCCGCGCGTCCACGCTGGGCGAGGAGATCGCCACCCGCGCCCGGTCGATGGATGTGGCGGGCTTTTCCTTCCTGCTGCCCAACCCGGACCCGATCCTCAAGCGCCAGGGCAAGGACATGCGCGTGTACCGCGATCTGCGCAGCGACGCGCACGTGGGTGGCTGCATCCGCCGGCGCAAGGCTTCGGTGAAGATGCTGGAGCGCCGCGTGGTGGCGGGCAAGGCGGGAGCCAGAGCTGTGCGGCGAGCCGAAGACCTGTTCGCGGCCCTGAACATGGACCGCGTGATGAACGAGGTGCTCGACGGCGTGCTGTTCGGCTGGCAGCCGCTGGAGCTGATGTGGGGCTACCGCGCCGGCGCGCTGCAGCCGCTGGACGTGGTGGGCAAGCCGGGCGAGTGGTTCACCTTCGACAACCAGGCGCAGCTGCGGTTTCGCTCGCGTGAGCATCCGCTGCATGGCGAGGAACTGGAGCCGCGCAAGTTCCTGCTGGCGCGCCAGGAGGCGAGCTATGCGAACCCCTACGGCTTCGCGGACCTGTCGATGTGCTTTTGGCCCACGGTGTTCAAGCGCGGCGGGCTCAAGTTTTGGGTGACCTTCACCGAGAAGTACGGCACGCCGTGGCTGGTGGGCAAGCAGCCGCGTGGCACACCGGGCCCGGAGGTCGATGCGCTGCTGGACAAGCTGGAGGCCATGATCCAGGACGCGGTGGCGGCCATTCCCGATGACTCCAGCATCGACATCCTGGAGGCTGGCGACAAGGGCGCGAGCGCGGAGCTGTACAAGGAGCTGCTGATGTTCTGCCGCTCCGAGGTGTCCATCGCGCTGCTGGGGCAGAACCAGAGCACCGAGGCCAGCAGCACGCATGCCAGCGCGAAGGCGGGCCTGGAAGTCGCTGAGGCCATCCGCGATGGTGACGCCCGCATGGTCGAGGCCACTTTTAACCAGATGCTGCGCTGGGTGACCGACCTGAACGAGGGCGAGAACGCCCCGGCCCCCACGGTGGAGCTGTACGAGGAGGAGGCCGTCAACACGGCCCAGGCCGAGCGCGACTCCAAGCTCAAGAGCGCGGGCGTGAACTTCACGCCGCAGTACTGGATGCGCACCTACAAGCTGGAGAAGGGCGATATTCAGGAGCAGGCGGCGCCTGCTGCTCTGGCCGCCCCAGCCGTGGAGTTCGCAGAATCCGATGCCACAGCCGCAGTCCAGTCTGCTGCGACACTGCTGGGCACTGCTGCCACACCCGTGGTGGGGGACTGGGTGCGCGAGCTGCGCGCCCTGGTGGCGTCCCATGCCGACCCGCAGGCGCTGCAGGACGCGCTCATGGCGGAATACAGCGAGCTGCCCACCGAGGAACTGACGGAGCTGATGGCGCTGGCCTTCGAGCTGGCCCACCTGCAGGGCCGCGAGAGCGCATCTCTGGAGGGTGGCCATGGCTGAGATCGGGGACGTTGCCCGTTCTTCGGTGGAGGGCGCTCGCCAGCAGTTCCAGGAGCAGATCGACTTTCTGCGGCGCAAGCTCAACCTGCCCAGCGAGACCTGGCGCGACATTCAGCGCGCCGCGCACGACCGGGCGTTCGTGGTGGCCGGCGCGACCAAGGCAGATCTGCTGTATGACTTGCGCAAGGCGGTGGATCAGGCAGTCCAGGGCGGCAGCATCGGGGAGTTCCGCAAGAGCTTTGCGCAGATCGTCGCCAAGCATGGTTGGACCGGCTGGACAGGCGAAGGCAGCAAGGCCGGCGAGGCCTGGCGCACGCGGGTGATCTACCAGACCAACCTGATGACGTCCTATGCGGCCGGGCGCCGGGCGCAGCTGCTGGACCCCGACCTGGTCAAGCGCCGCCCGTTCTGGCGCTACGTGCACAACGACAGCGTGACGCACCCTCGGCCGCACCACAAGCAGTGGGGCGACATGCGACTGACGCTGCGCCATGACCATCCGTTCTGGGAAACGCACTTTCCCCCCAACGGTTGGGGCTGCAAGTGCCGCGTGGTGGCCGTGGCCGCGCCTGGCGATGGCGACGCCACCACGCCGCCCGATGGCTGGGATGCCATCGACCCGCGCACCGGCGCACCGGTGGGCATTGATGAGGGCTGGGACTATGCGCCTGGTGCGCGGGCCGATGACGATCTGCGCAGCTTCGTGCAGGACAAGCTGATCGACTACCCGCCCGCGATCAGTGCGGCCTTGTCGCGCGACGTGAACCGGTACATCAACGCCGAGCAGGCGGTACCGGAATTCGTGCGCCAGGTGTTGACCGATGGCCAGCGTACCGACCCGCTATGGCTGGGCTTTGTAGAGCGGCCAGATTGGATTGCCCAGGCGGTGGGCGTAGATGCCAAGGGCTACACGGTGTTGCTGCCTGCTGACGCGCCCCGCCACGTGCAGTCATCGCATGGCTTTGACGGTGGCGGGCAGCGGCCGGCGCAGCCCGAGGACTTCGCGCGGCTGGAGTCTGTGCTGAATGACCCGGACGCGCTGCGCGCTGGCGAGAAGTCGCGCCATGGCAACCCTACGGTAGTGGCGACGAAGGCCATTGAGGGCGAGACGTTCCGGGCGGTGTGGGAGGTGCTGGCGGGTAAGCGCAATCGCTCGCTGTCCTTGACCAGCTTGGTGATCAAGACCGCCAAATGAAAAAGCCTCGCACCCCCCAACCTAGAACGTCTGCGGACGAAGCCGGGTTTGAACACCCGGGGGTTGATGCTGTGCAAGGCACTTTGATTTTACCCAGGGGGCCGCGATGCCGCAAATGATCGAACTGACTGACCGCAGCGGCCTGGACTACCTGCACGGCCTGGTCGAACGGGCCGGGAACATGCAGCCGGTGCTCAAGGAGATCGGCGAGGACATGGCCGAGTCCACCAAGCAGCGCTTCGTGACGGCCACCGCCCCCGATGGCACGGCCTGGGCGCCCAACAGCGCGCTGACCCTGGCCCGGTACAGCTCGATGTTCGCCCGCAAGAAGGACGGCGAGTTCACCAAGCGCAGCGCGGCCAAGCTGGCGGCCAAGAAGCCCGGTACCGGCGAGACGCGCGCGCTCGGCACCACGATCAACTACCAGGTGCAAGGCAGCGATGCCGTGGGCATCGGCAGCCCGATGGTCTACGCGGGCACCTTCCACTACGGCGCGCAGTCCGGTGAGTTCGGCATGGCTGGATACAAGACGCGCAACGGCGTGTTCCCGATCCCGTGGGGAGACATCCCGGCGCGGCCCTTTCTTGGCGCGTCCGAGGATGACAAAGCCAACATCGTGCGCCTGGTGCAGAGCTATTTGTTGGAGGGCTGACCACGACGAAGGCGCCCACACAGATCACGCTCGGCGGTAAAGTAGTAGCTGACCGCGACGCGCCCAACTTGGTGGAAATGGCGCCCGTTCCTCTTTCGGCCTAGTCTTTCGCGTTGGGAAAGGGATTTGCAGAACTACCGGCCCACAGGTGGCGGATTCACCGGAATCGGGTGACACTTCCAGGCCACGCCAACCGAGGAGCTACGTACATGGATGATGCCCAGCCTGGTGGAAATAGGCGAGCCCGATCTACCGTTCTAGGACGCTCGCCAACTATCATCGGCCACCCTACAGACAGAAGAGATGCCATGACTGCTGCTCCGACCATCCCTGGTAATGCTGGCGAGTTCGACCAGGTGCTGCGTGAAATGCTTGGACGAGAGCGTCTCTACGCCGAAGACTTCTATGCGCTGGTCGAGATCATGCCGAAGGCCCTATCTGTAGCGGCAAAGGCCATGGAGGTGACAATCCCGGAATTCAGGGCACGGATGGAGAAGGGGCTTCTCAATCCCCATGTGGTGCTGTCCCGGATGGCCCGTCTGCTCTCCCCCGGCTGGACGGGCTGACCGAGCGGAATGCAAAAAGGCGCCAGATCGGCGCCTTTTTCTCTTCGCCCTTCCAGTTTCGCCACAGGAAAGAGATTTGCAGGGATTCCGACCCACATCGCCCCTGATGTTCCCGGAACTTCCCATTTATCGCGCCTCTCCCTCTTCCTTTATCTCACTCCCGTTCACCACGGGCGCTGCCGATACTCCTTTTTCAATAGCTTGCAGCGCTTGCTACATGGGCGTTCTGAGGACTTTTCGCTGGAAACCGGCCTGGCCTGGTCACGCCGCAGCCGCTGGCGCCGCTGCCTGCGGGGGCGGAGCGGCGTTGGCATCGTCCGCGGGGGCTTGCGTGTCGTCCTTCGGCTGGAGCGCGGCCAGCTTGGTGGCCAGGAAGTCGTCGAAGCCCTTTTGCACCAGGTCGAAGGTTTTCTGGATGCCCGCGGCCACGTCGCTGCCCTCGCCCAGCACGCCCAACCCCTTGAGGATTTCATGCGCCTCGCCATAGCCTTTCTCGAAGCCGCCGCGCACCAGATCGACGAAGTCGCGCAACACGGTCTCTGCGTCCTTGTCGGGGTAGCGCGCGGCGTAGGCATCGAAGAAGCCCGTGGCTGCCGACAGGATGCGCCCGGCGGTGGCCTCGGCGCTGTTGTCCTGCTGCATCGCGGCCTGCAGCGCGTCGGGGCCGAACTCGGGGGCCAGCAGTTCGTTGATGTGGTCGATGGCCGTGCGGTAGAGCAAGGCCATGGAGTCGTCGCCCGCCTTGATGGACACGTCCATTGAGGCTTGCAGGATCTGCGCGTTGAGCTGGGTGCGCTGCCCATCCGGGGTGTTCGCGGCGGCCTTGCGCGCCTCGTCCAGGGGCGTGGCCTGCGCCGTGGTGGCATTGGCGGCACCAGCGGCGCTGGTGGCCTGGGCCGGGGAGGGTTGCGTGGCGCTCAGGGTGGGCGTAGATACCATGGCTTGGCTCCTCTTGATCGGTGGATTTGTGCCGTTTTATCGGCACTTCTCCCGGGATCTTGAGGCTGTGCTCAGCCTTGTTCGGCCAGCAGGTCCTGCAGCGCCTTGACCTGCTGGCGCAGGCGCTCGTTCTCGGCTTCCAGCGCGGTCACGCGCTGGCGCAGTTCCTCGGCCGAGGCGGGCGGCGCGGCGCCTTCATCCGGCGCGGCGGCGGGGACCTCGGCCTTGGGCTTCTTCTTGGCGTCGCGCACGCGGCGGGCGGCCTGCTTGAGTTCCTGCGCGCCCCCGGCGGCCACGGTTTGCTGCTCTTCCACGGGCAGCGTCGCCACCACGGCCGCGGCGTTGAGCGACAGCTCGCCCGACTTCACGGCGGCCACCACCTCGGGCGCGGCGTTCTGGTGGATGGCCTCGATCATCTTCACCTGGCTGGCCGTGAGGCGCGCGGCGCGCGCCAGGGCTTCGCGCGTGTCCAGCGCATCGTCCGGCACCTTGGGCACGCTGGCCAGCGCCTGGGCCACCACGGGGTCGGTGTCGCCTTCCCAGGGGGCCTGGGCCTCGGGCGCCTGGGCGGCTTCGGCCCGGGCGGCCACCACGGCGGCGGCAGCGGCCGCGCGGCGGCTGGCGATGATCTCGCGCTTGCGCAGCGCCAGCACGCCGCGCTGGAACTCCGACACGCTGCGCCGGCCCAGGTGCTGGTCGATCATCCACAGGTGCACGTCCTCCATGTTCTGGAAGCGCGTGTTCTGCACCGTCTGGAACGGCAGGCCGTGCTGGGTGCAGATGCGGTGGCGGTTGTGCCCGTCCACCAGGACGTTGCCCCACAGCACCAGCGCGTCGCGGCAGCCTTCTTCCAGGATGCTGCGCTCCAGCGCTTCGTTTTCTTCGGGGGTCAGGGGGTCGATGTAGGCCAGCAGTTCGGGCAGGACGGTGATGTCGGGCGGGGTGGTCGTGGTCATGGGGGCGTGGAAAGCGAAAAGGCCCCTGCGGGCCTTGGTGCTATGGAAAAAGAAGCAGGCAGCGCTGGCCCTGTCTCGATTCTAGATGGGAATGGCCTTGGAATCCTTGCTGGCCCAGCGCGGGCAGCTATGGTTTTTGCACCCCAGGGGTTTTGTCAATCATTGTGAATACCTCCGGTGATATGAGAACTTGGGAGTGCTCGCCTATGGCAGCGTGAGGGGGCTTGCTTGAAGAATCCGGCTGCCATTGATTCGTTCCCATGCAGCCGCCCGATTTTCCCCCACCCACCATCGCCGTCGTCGAGGACGACGCGGACATGCGTGCCAGCGTCTGCAGCTTTCTGCGCCAGCGCGGCATGCAGGCCTGGGGAGCCGAGTCCGCCGAGGATTTCTACGTGCACCTGCTGCGTGGGCAAGCCGACCTGGCCGTGGTCAATCTCGGCCTGCCGGGCGAAAGCGGCCTGAGCCTGGTGCGCCGCCTGGCGCAGCGCGGCATGCCCGCGGTCGTGTTGACCGCCCGGGGCGACGTGCAAAGCCGCATCGCCGGGCTGGAAGCCGGTGCGCTGCAGTATTTCGTCAAGCCTGCGGACCTGGGCGAGCTGGCCGCCGGCATTCGCTCGCAGCTGCGCCGCACCCGCATCGGCGCCGCCCACGCCGCCATGCCGTGGCACCTGGATGCCAGCCAGCGGCCCCGGCTGGTCGCCCCCAACGGGCGCGCCGTCGAACTCACCACACGCGAGCTGGAGCTGCTGGGCAGCCTGATGGCGGCGCAGGGCGCACTGGTTTCCAAGCAGGCGCTGATGCAGGTCCTGGGCGCGAGCAACGCGAAGAACGGCTTCCACCGCATCGAATCGTCACTCACCCGCCTGCGGCGCAAGACGCTGGAGGGCACGGGCCTGCCGCTGCCCGTGCGGGCGGTGTTCGGCAAGGGATTGGTGTTCATCCAGTGAGCCACGCCGACGCACGAATGGCCGCCTGGGCGGCCCGTTTTGTTCAACCACACCGAGGAGAAACCATGAACCACACGAAACCAACCCGGGCGGCGCGCGCGCTGCTCGCCGGCCTCATGGCGGCGGCTGCACTGCCCGCGGCGCACGCGGGCTTCACCAACGGCAGCTTCGCCGACCCGGTGGACACCGGCTGGAACCCGCACGGCTACCAGCGCCGCTACCTGACGCCAGGCTTCGTGAAGAACACCGCCCTGACGCCCGTCGTGCCCCAGACGTTCGCCGACCTGGGCCTGCAGAACATGGACACCGGGGCCTACACCAGCCAGTCCGCCACCCGGCAGGGGGCTGGGAGCGCGACCAATACGGGCAGCAACCTGTCCTGGCCGTCCGGGAACGCGCTGCGCGTGCACTCCGACACCACGGGCAACAACACCAAGGCCAGCTCCGTGCACCAGGAAATCACGCTCGCGGCGGCCGACCGCGACCCGGCCACGGGCAAGTTCCACCTGCGCTTCCTCGGCGCGCCCGTGCTGGAGAACTACGCCAGCCACAACGGCACGAACCAGGCCTACTTCTTCATCGAGGTGGTCAAGGACGACGGCACGCCCAATGCCAAGGTGCTGTACACCACCTACAACTTCGCCAACCAGCCCAGCGTGGTGTTCCATGCGGCCGGCAGCTACCAGTACACCGATTGGGTGAACTTCGACATCGCGCTCGACACCACCGGCCCCAACGCCGTGGCGGAGAACGACAAGGTCACGCTGCGCGTGGTGGCCGCAGGCTGCGGCGACACGGCGCACGCGGGCGCGTTCTACATGCGCGAGGTGCGCACCGGGGCCAACGCCGTCAGCCAGGCCGACAGCATCTGGGTCACCGTGAGCGCCGAACCCGAGGTGCGCAAGTACGTCAACGCCGACGGCAGCACCACCATCGAATACACCTACACCTACAAGAACATCGGCACCAACGCGGTCAGCGGCGTGAAGGTCGAGCCCGCGCTGCCCGTGACCTCCGACGGCAAGCGCACCGTGTTCGACAGCATCGGCGTGCCGACGGCGGGCACCACCAAGAGCTGCACCGCGCCGCAAGGGGCCGAACCCGCGAGCGTGGATACGCCCTGGTCCGCGTCGTGCGCCATCGGCGACCTGGCGCCGGGCGAGCAGGGCACCTTCACCATGAAGGTGCGCGTGCCGGCCGGCACCATGGGCGACGCCGTGAACAACGGCACCTACCCCATCTCGGCCACCGACATCGACCCGCAGTCCGGCCAGATGGTGCAGACCAAGCTGTACGCCGACATGGTGCCCGACACCACCAACGTGCCCGCCACGCTGGGGCTGAACCAGCCCGTGCCGCCCACCGCCTCGTTCTCGTGCAAGAACGAGGGCGCGACCCAGGCCAGCGCCGCCACCTGCGCCATGGCCGGCCTGCCCACGGGCGTGACCACCGGCCAGTGCAGGATCAAGGACATCAATGGCGCGAACGAGACCAACTGGACCGGCCCCGCCGCCGTGCCCGTCGGCGCCACGGTGACGTGCCCGCTCACCGGCACGCCCACCGACGAGGCCGACGTCGGCGTTCCCAAGACCACCACGGCCACGGGCAACGCCGGCAACGACGGCAACCCGGGCAACAACGCCGCACCCAAGCAGGTGACGGTGGGCGGGCCGCACGTCACCATCAACCTGGGCGGCCTGCCCAAGGGCGTCGTCGGCCAGCCCTACAAGGGCAGCTTCACCTGCACGAGCGATGGCGCCATCGACGCCACCAACGCACGCTGCGGCGTCACCGGCCTGCCCGATGGGGTGACCGTGGGCCAATGCACCATCGACACCGCCACCCCCGCCGCCAACTGGGCGCCGGGCGAAACCATCCCTGTGGGCAAGGTGGTGACCTGCCCGGTCGCGGGCACGCCCGCCAAGACCAGCGGCCCGGTGACCGGAACGGCCGGCTCGGGCAGCTTCCCCGACGACGTGCAGACCGTCCCCCCCGGTGACGTGGCCGGGCCTGCGCCCGCAGGCGCACAGGCCATTCCCACGCTGTCCGAGTGGGGCCTCATCCTCCTGTCGGTGCTGATGGGGCTGTTCATGGCGCGCCGCCGCCAGCGCGGCTGAACGGGGCGGGCAGCTTGCCAGCGGCGCTACCCGGTGGCGCTGGCTTTTTTGCATAAAAAGCGGCTGTAACGCGCATGTAGCAAGCGCGGGCAGCTATTGTTTTTGAAGTCTTTGACAAGGGGCGCAGAGCCATGCGATTCACTCCACCCTGCCTGGCGCTGTGCGCGGCCCTGCTGGCCGCGCAGGGCATGGCGCACGAGGCGCCGCCCGCCCGCGAGAAAGCCCCCCGCAAGACCGCCTTTCCCGCACGCCAGAGCGGCCTGTGGGAGGTGACGGTGCGCAGCGACGACCTGGTGCTGAAGCGCGCAGGCCAGGCGCCGCACAGGCCGCAGACGGTGCGCATGTGCACCAGCGCCGAGGCCGAGCCGGTGATGCTGCTGGCGCTGGTGCCCAGCCAGGAGGATTGCCATGCGGTCAAGGTGACCCGGCGCCCGCCGAAGGCCGGCGCGGGGTATGCCATCGCCACCGTGTGCTACGTGCATGACAACCGCGTGGACGCGCGCATTGAACTGCAGGGCGACCTGCGGTCCGCCTACCGCGGCACCTTCGACGTGACGTATGTCCAGACGCCCCTGGGCAACACGGGCCGCATGGCGTTCGAGGGCCGCTGGCTCGGCGCCTGCCCGGCGGGCCAGCGCCCCGGCGACATGGTGCTGCCCAATGGCGTGACGGTGAACGTGGTGGACGACAGGAAGCGCGCGCAAGGCCAGGCACATGACCACGCCCATTGACATGGGTGGACGGAGCCTGGCCGCCCTGCCCTGAACCCGGGCGCCGCATAATTTCACGGTTTTGTGCATGCCTGGAGCGCTCTTCCGTGAAAAATGTTTTCGTTCTCAACGGCCCCAACCTGAACCTGCTGGGCACGCGCGAGCCCGCCGTGTACGGCGCGCACACGCTGGCCGATGTCGAAACCCTGTGCCAACAGGCCTGCGCGCGCCACGGGCTGGCGCTGCATTTCCGCCAGAGCAACCATGAGGGCGATCTGCTGGACTGGCTGCACGAGGCTGGCCGCCTGCACGCCCGGGGCGAGCTGGCGGGCGTGGTGCTGAACGCCGGGGCCTACACGCACACCAGCGTGGCGCTGCTCGACGCCATCAAGGGCACGGGCGTGCCGCTGATTGAGCTGCACATCAGCAACGTGCATGCGCGCGAGCCCTTTCGCCACCATTCCTACATTTCGGCCGTGGCCCGTGCCGTGGTGTGCGGCCTGGGCGTGGCCGGCTACGGCCTGGCGATCGACGCCATCGCCCAGTGGTAGCCCTGCCTGCTGATGTGGCGCGCCTGCAGGCGCAGGCGCGGCGCCTCGCCACGCCGATGGCGGCGGGCGAAATCGTCTGGCACGCCTGGGGCGTGCCGCGCGCGGGCGTGGCGCCGCTGGTGCTGCTGCACGGCGGCAGCGGCAGCTGGACGCACTGGCTGCGCAATATCGACACGCTGCTGGCCGAGGGCCGCGAGGTGTGGGCCCCCGACCTGCCGGGATTTGGCGACTCGGCCCCGCCACCCGGCGGGCACGATGCCGACGCCATGGTCGCCCCGCTGCACGCCGGGCTGCGGGCGCTGCTGGGCGCGCAGCCGTGCGATCTGGTGGGTTTTTCGTTCGGCGGCATGGTGGCGGGCCTGCTGGCGGCGGCGCATCCGCCGGCGGTGCAGCGCCTGGTGCTGGTGGGGGCGCCGGCCATGGGCGTGGTGCCCGAGCGCCAGTTCACGCTCAAGGGCTGGCGCCACCTGCCCACGCAGGCAGAGCAGTTGCAGGCGCACCGCGACAACCTGGCGGCGCTGATGCTGTCGGACCCGGCGCACATCGACGATGCCACGCTGGCGCTGCACATCCACAACGTGGCGCGCGACCGCCTGCCGCGCCGGCGGCTGGCGCACACCGACATCCTGGCGCGTTCGCTGCCGCAGGTGCGCTGTCCGGTGCATGCCATCTATGGCGCCAGCGATGCGCTGTACAAGCGCTGGATCACCGCGCTGGAGGCCGCTTTCCGGGCCACGGGAGCGCCGTTCGCGGGCATGGCGCTGGTGCCCGGCTGCGGCCATTGGGTGCAGTACGAGCAGCCCGGCGCCTTCCACGCGGCGCTGCGCGAGGCGCTGGCCTGAGCGCGGCAAGGAACCAAGGAGCCAGACATGGGTTCGCAGCCCCCATTGCAGGTGCCGGAGCACGAGGTGCAGATCACCGCCATGCGCGCCCAGGGCGCGGGCGGGCAGAACGTGAACAAGGTGTCGAGCGCGGTGCACCTGCGCTTCGACATCACGGCGTCGTCGCTGCCGCTGCCGGTGCAGCAGCGCCTGCTGGCCCTGCGCGACGGGCGCATCACCCAGGACGGAGTGCTCGTCATCAAGGCCCAGCAGCACCGCAGCCAGGAGCTGAACCGGGCCGACGCCTGGGCGCGCCTGCTGGCGCTGGTCAACAGCGTGGCCACGCCGCCGCGCGCGCGCCGCGCCACACGGCCCACCCTGGCCTCGCAACAGCGCCGGCGCGAGGGCAAGCGCTTGCGCGGCGCCGTCAAAGTGTTGCGTGGACGGGTTCAATCAGACTAAGAAACCGCGCAATTGTTGCGTTTTTCGCAATGCTCAATCCCGCCTCCGCGGCTTGGTAGGAGGCAGGAGGAACCCTACATTCATGGCAACCAAGGAGTTTTGCCATGTCTGCCGTCTTGCCCGTTACCGCCCCTGCTGCCTCCGTTTCCACTGCGGCTGCCGCGCCGCAACTGCCGGCGCTGTTCGTCTCGCACGGGGCGCCACTGTTCGCCATCGAGGCGGGCGAGACCGGGCCTGCGCTGACGCGCTGGGGGCATGCGCTGCGCGCGCGCTTCCCGGGCCTGCGCGGTGTGGTCATCCTGTCGCCGCACTGGATGGCGCCTTCCATCGAGGTCATGGCGGGCGCCGCCCCGGCGACCTGGCATGACTTTGGCGGCTTTCCGTCCGCGCTGTACGCCTTGCGCTACCCGGCGCCCGGCGCGCCCACGCTGGCCGAAGAGGTGCTGGCGCTGCTGCACGCAGCCGGGCTGGCAGCGCAGGGCAACGCGCAGCGCCCGTTCGACCATGGCGCCTGGGTGCCGCTCATGCACCTGTTTCCTGCCGCCGATGTGCCCGTGGTGCAGGTGGCGCTGCCCGTGGCGGCAGGCCCAGCACAGGCGTATGCCATGGGTGCCGCGCTGCGGGGCCTGCGCGCCCAGGGCGTGCTGGTGGCGGGCTCGGGCAGCATGACGCACAACCTGCGCGAGTTCGTGGGCGGCGTGCCAGCACCTGCACCGTACGTGCAGGCATTCAGCCGCTGGGTGGAAGACGCCATCGGGCGGCAGGACCTGCCCGCGCTGCTGGACTACCGCCGCCAGGCCCCGCACGCGCAGCGCGCCCACCCGACGCAGGAGCATTTCCTGCCGCTGTTCTTCGCGTTGGGCGCGGCGGGCGAAGGCTGGCAGGCCGGGTACCTGAGCCGCGAGGTGATGTATGGCATGCTCGCCATGGACAGCTTCGCGCTCGACGCCGCCGCCTGACGGTGCGTGCCATTCCCTCGCCTTACCAGGAGCCTTCCACCATGCTGGACCTGCCATTAACCTTCCAGCACCGCCCCGCGAACCCGGCGGTGCGCCACCCCTGGCTGCTCGTGCTGATGCACGGCGTGGGCAGCAACGAGCACGACCTGTTCGGCCTGGCGCCGCAGATTCCCGAGGCGTTCCACGTGCTCAGCCTGCGTGCGCCGTTCCGCATGGGGCCGGGCGCGTTCGCGTGGTTCGATTTTTCCATCGAGCCCAACGGCGAGCGCACCATCAACGAGGCCCAGGAGGCGCAAAGCCGCGCCCTGCTGGCGCAGGCCCTGCCCTCGGCCGCCAGCCAGTTGGGCGTGGCGCCCGAGCACGTGGTGGTGGGCGGCTTCAGCCAGGGCGGCATCATGGCGCTGTCGCTGCTGCTTTCGCGCCCCGAACTGATGCGTGCCGCCCTGGTGTGGCACAGCCGGCTGCTGCCGCAGATCGTGCCCCACATCGCCGCGCCCGATGCCTTCCATGGCAAGCACCTGTGGGTCAGCCACGGCACGCACGACAACGTGATTCCCCTGGCCGCGGCGCAGTCCATCCGCCGCCAGGTGCAGGCCCTGCCGCTGCACCTGGCGTACGAGGAGTTCGCCAGCGCCCATGAAATCCGCCCGGCCGAACTGGCCCACACGGTGACCTGGCTGCAGGGGTTGTACGGCGCGGTGTGAGGCTGCCGTTTCGGTCTTGGCGCAGCCTGGCGCCTACCGGCCAAGGTTCGGCAGGGGCGTGCCGCCGGCGCAAACCTGGTTGCGTCCCTGGCGCTTGGCCTGGTACAGCGCGGCATCGGCACGGGCCAGCAACGCGGCCATGCCCGCGTCGCCTTCCTGCACGGTGGCGACGCCTATGCTCACCGTACAGCCGGGCGTGTGTGGTGTGCCTGGCTGGCATGTGGCCTGGTGCAGGCGCTGCGCGGTGGCCAGGGCCCTGGCGTGTCTGGTTGCGGGCAGCAGCGCCAGGAATTCCTCGCCGCCGTAGCGGCCCAACTGTTCCGTGCCGCGCAGGCTGGCGGTGGCGTCCCGCACGAACGCGCGCAGCACCTGGTCGCCAGCGGGGTGCCCCCACTGGTCGTTGATTTTCTTGAAGTGGTCCAGATCGGCCAGCAGCAGCGAGAACGGCGTGCCTTCGCGTTGCCAGCGCAGCCAGGCGTGCTCGCATTCCTGGAGGATGGCGCGCCGCGCCAGCGTTCCAGTCAATGCGTCATGCGTGGCCAGGTACTCGAATTCGGCGCGTATGCGCTCGCTGGCCATGAGCGGCAGGCCCAGGCACACCAGCATCACCGAGAAGTTGTAGGCCGCAAGGTAGAGCATCTGCGCCGACGAAGGGGCAAACCGGTTGGTGTCGGCGGCGTCGAGCCAGAAGGTGGTGAGGGCCCGCAGCACCAGCACGGCGGCCTGCAGGAGCAGTGCCGTCAGGGTCAGCCGGGCGGGAAAGCTGCGGCCCCTGCGCCACAACAGGCGTGCATGGGCCAGCACCACGCAGGCCAGCGCGGCGGTGAACAGTGCCACGCGGATGCGGTAGTCGGGGTGGACGAGCAGGAAGAACACCAGGCACGCCAGCGTGCCCAGCCCCACGGGCAACCATTGCCGCCATGTGCTGGGCAGGCCGTAAAAACGCTGGCTGCCGAAGTACAGCGAGGCCACGCCTGCCATGAGCAGGCCGTTGCCCGCCAGCACGATGGCCAAAGGGGGCAACACCCCGTCAAGCCCGTAGAACAACGTCGAGGCCATGCACAGCAGCGGCGCGGAACCCCACCAGCGCATGCCGTCGATGGGCTCGGGCAGGCTGCGCCGCATGCCGAACAGCACCAAGCCCATGAGCATGCTGGTCATGCCTGCCATGAGGGCGAGGGAGCGCAGGTCGATGTGCATCGCGTCAGGGTGGAGGGTGCCGGATTATCGGGGCTGGCCGCCCTGCGCGGGCGCAAAAAAAGCGGGCCTGGGCCCGCTGAAAGCATGTGTGCGCGGGGCGTTCAGTCGCCCGCTTCGCCCATCTGCGACTGGAGGTAGTTCTGCAGGCCGACCTTGTCGAGCAGGTCGATCTGGGTTTCGAGGAAGTCGATGTGCTCCTCGGTGTCCTCGAGGATTTCCTGCAGCAGGTCGCGCGAGACGTAGTCGCGCACCGCTTCGCAGTGGGCGATGCCTTCCTTGAGGGTGGCCTGCGCGCCCTGCTCGGCGCGCAGGTCGCAGGCCAGGATCTCGGGCACGTCCTCGCCGATCTGCAGCTTGCCCAGGTCCTGCAGGTTGGGCAGGCCGTCGAGCACGAAGATACGGTCCATCAGCGCGTCGGCGTGCTTCATCTCGCCGATGGACTCCTGGTACTCCTTCTTGGCCAGCTTGTCGAAGCCCCAGTGCTTGAGCATGCGGTAGTGCACGAAGTACTGGTTGATGGCCGTCAGCTCGTTCTTGAGCTGGGCCTGCAGGTGGGTGATGGCTTGTGCGTCGCCTTGCATCGTGGGGCTCCCGGTATCTGTGGTGTGAATGGCGGGATTGTCATCGCACACCCGGGGCCGGGCAAGGCAGCGGCACGCAAGACCCTGTTTTGACGGTTGGGCTGCTATTCAACCTGACACGCATTCGTATCCGGTGCGCCAGGCATGCGTTTGAATAGTTCATAACAATCGACATCATCAAATAGATTGATTTGATTCATTGCAACGATGGGGATAGACTTCATCCCTGTCATCACTCGACTCCAACCGAAAGGAAACCGCAATGTCCCTGATCAATACGCAAGTGCAACCGTTCAAGACCACCGCCTTCGTGAACCGCAACGGCAAGGGTGAGTTCATCGAAGTGACCGAGCAGAGCCTCAAGGGCAAGTGGTCCGTGCTGATCTTCATGCCGGCTGCCTTCACGTTCAACTGCCCGACCGAGATCGAGGACGCTGCCGAGCACTACGCCGAGTTCCAGAAGGCCGGTGCCGAGGTCTACATCGTCACCACCGATACGCACTTCTCGCACAAGGTGTGGCACGAGACCTCCGACGCCGTGGGCAAGGCCAAGTTCCCCCTGGTCGGCGACCCGACGCACCAGTTGACCAACGCTTTCGGCGTGCACATCCCCGAAGAAGGCTTGGCGCTGCGCGGCACCTTCGTGATCAACCCCGATGGCGTGATCAAGACCGTGGAAATCCACTCCAACGAAATCGCCCGCGACGTGTCGGAAACCCTGCGCAAGCTCAAGGCGGCCCAGTTCACGGCAGCGCATCCTGACCAGGTGTGCCCCGCCAAGTGGAAGGAAGGCGCCAAGACCCTGACGCCTTCGCTGGACCTGGTCGGCAAGATCTAATCCGCGCTTCTCTACAGCCGGACAGTGCCATGGCGCCATGCGCCATGCCGTCCGGCTTTTTTTCGCCCTCATATTTCCAACAAATTCGCAAAGGACCGCCATGCTCGACGACCAACTCAAATCCCAACTCGCCGCCTACCTGGAGCGCGTGACGCAACCGTTCGAGCTGGTGGCATCGCTGGACGACAGCGAGACGGCGGCGCAGATGCGCGAGCTGCTGACCACCATCCAGGGCCTGCGCGGCGACAAGATCACGCTGCGCCTGGACGGCCAGGACGCGCGCAAGCCCTCGTTCTCGCTGCAGCGCGCGGGCACGCAGCAGTCGCTGCGCTTCGCCGGCCTGCCGTTGGGGCATGAGTTCACGTCGCTGGTGCTGGCGCTGCTGTGGACCGGCGGCCACCCGCCGAAGGTGGAGCAGGACCTGATCGAGCAGGTGCAGGCGCTGTCGCCTGTGGATGGTGGCGACTTCAATTTCGAGGTCTACATGAGCCTGTCGTGCCACAACTGCCCCGACGTGGTGCAGGCGCTGTCGCTCATGGCCGTGCTCAACCCCAAGGTCAGGACCACGGTGATCGAAGGCGGCGCCTTCCAGCAGGAGGTGACTGAGCGCGAGATCATGGCCGTGCCCATGGTCTACCTCAATGGCCAGGTGTTCGGCGCCGGCCGCATGGAGCTGGCCGAGATCGTCGCCAAGCTCGACACCGGCGCCGCCGCGCGCGAGGCCGCCAAGCTCTCGGCCAAGGAGGCGTTCGACGTGCTGGTCATCGGCGGCGGCCCGGCCGGCGCCGCGGCCGCGGTGTACGCGGCGCGCAAGGGCATCCGCACCGGCGTCGCGGCCGAGCGCTTCGGCGGCCAGGTGAACGACACGCTGGACATCGAGAACTACATCTCCATCCCCAGGACCGAGGGCCCGCAGTTCGCCGCCGCGCTGGAGCGCCACGTGCGCGAGTACGAGGTGGACATCATGAACCTGCAGCGCGCCAAGGCGCTCAGGCCCGCCGCCACGGCGGGTGGCCTGGTCGAGGTGGAAATGGACAACGGCGCCGTGCTCAAGGCCAAGAGCGTCATCCTCTCCACCGGCGCGCGCTGGCGCAACATGAACGTGCCCGGCGAAGAGCAGTACCGCACCAAGGGCGTGGCCTACTGCCCGCACTGCGACGGCCCGCTGTACAAGGGCAAGCGCGTGGCCGTGATCGGCGGCGGCAACTCCGGCATCGAGGCCGCCATCGACCTGGCCGGCGTGGTGGCGCACGTCACCGTGTTCGAGTTCATGCCCCAGCTCAAGGCCGACGCCGTGCTGCAGAAGAAGCTCGCCAGCCTGCCCAACGTGGACGTGGTGCTGAACGCCCAGACCACCGAGGTGCTGGGCGACGGCAGCAAGGTCAACGCGCTGGCCTACAAGGACCGCGCCACGGGCGAGGAAAAGCGCGTGGAGCTCGAAGGCATCTTCGTGCAGATCGGCCTGCTGCCCAACACCGACTGGCTCAAGGGCACGGTGGAGCTGAGCAAATTCGGCGAAATCGTCATTGACGCCAAGGGCCACACCAGCGTGCCCGGGGTGTTCGCCGCGGGCGACTGCACCACCGTGCCGTACAAGCAGATCATCATCGCCGCCGGCGCGGGCGCCACGGCTGCGCTCTCCGCGTTCGACCACATCATCCGCAACTGAGGCTGTCGAAAACCATAGCTGCTCGCGCTTTTCTGGCCTCGTTTTGCAAGGCTTTCTCGCCTCAAGACAAGGCCCTTCGGGCGCTGGCAGCTATTGAAAAAGAAGCGCCCTGGTGCCATGCGCCAGGGCAATTGCATCTATATAGCGGTGCCCAATAGGTACTCCAGATAGCCCGACTCCACCCAGCGCGCTTGCGCTTGGCCTACACGCCGATCTTCACGTGGGTATCACTCTTGAGCATCTGCAAGGCCGTGCGCCGCGGCAGGGCCTGGTTGTGGGGTCGCTGCGCCAGCCCGGTATCGTCAGTGGGCGTGCGGTGGCTGCGACCATCGGTCCAGTCTTCATCGCGCACCAGCAAGTCGCGCAGGTGCGAGCGCGCCAGCCCCACCGTCCGACAGACTGTTTTCACTGGTCGTCCCCGGGCAACAAGGGTGAGCGCGCAATCCACTAATGAGATGGTCCGCCTCGCCCCTCGAACCCCAGTCCTCCCTCCAGGAGTACAAAGAGCGACCCGCCCCCATCAACTGCAGGAGACCGGCATGAGCACCGAGCAATGCACCGCTGTCACCTATGGAATCGACCTCGGCAAGACTTGGTTTCACGTCGTAGGCCTCGATACTGCAGGCAGTCCGGTGAAGCGCGCCAAACTCAACCGGGCCAGCATCACCCGCTTCTTCGTCAACCTGCCCCGCGCCCTGGTCGGCATGGACGCCTGCCCGGGCTCTCAGTGGCTGGCCCGCAAGCTGCAGGCCCTCGGTCACGAGGTGCGCATCGTGCCGGCCCAGTTCGTCAAGCCCTATGTGAAGTCGAACAAGAATGACACCATCGATGCCGAAGCCATCGC
>Ga0222427_100697_pt1 | contig 35183 bp, 30 predicted proteins | sample 2B20Ametagenome_FD_182890 | JGI IMG/M metagenome (GOLD analysis project Ga0222427, IMG submission 182890) | Enriched microbial communities from leaf-cutter ant dump, University of Wisconsin, Madison, United States - 2B20A (version 2) | ecosystem: Environmental > Terrestrial > Nest > Insects nest...
AGCGTCGGCCAGTTGAGCGATGATCCCCTCATCAGCCTGCCCGCAGCGGCGCGCTGATCAGCCCGGCAATGCCGGACAGCACGGCGACCAATGCCGCCAGCTACACCACCCGATGGGACACCATCTGCGGCGCGAGATAACTCATTGAGATCAAAGGGCAGGCGCGGCTTGCGGAAGCCGTTCCTTCTCCTGTTCGCGCCGGACAACCGGCCTCGCAGATAATTTTGTAATGTAAATCGTTGACAATTTGCGATCTACGATCTACGAACGACAAAACCAGCCCAACGAGATCCATGTGGCAAATCCCGAACTCGACATTCTCAGGTTTCAGTCGATCACCAGCGTGCTTCGCACGGAGATCGAGCATCTGGTTCTTTCGGGCTCGTTCCGCAGCGGCGACAGATTGAACGAGAATGCGCTGGCCGCTCGTTTCAATGTCAGCAGGGGGCCGATCCGGGAGGCTTGCCGGGCCTTGGCCGAGACCGGGCTGCTGGAACTGATTCCCAATCGCGGGGTCTTCGTCCGCACGGTTACCCGCGATGAAGCAGAGCAGCTCTATGATCTTCGCGCGGGACTGTTCGGGCTTGCCGCGCGGCTGGCGTCGATGCGCGTGAGCGATGACGACTTCGCCGCCCTGGACGACCTGCTGGAGAGGATGGAAGTCGCTGCCGGCCAGTCTATCGACCGTTATTACCCGCTGAACCTGCAGTTTCATCAGAAGATTCTGGCTTTGTCCGGAAACGACCGGCTGATTGACGAGTGCAAGGGGCTCATCAAGGAGCTTCATTTGTTCCGGGCGCGTGGCCTGCTTCAGGGCGGCGGTCTCGCCGTCTCCAATGCGGAGCATCGCACCATCGTCGATGCTTTGCGGACAAGAAACGAGGTCGCCTCCTTCGAGGCCGCCTACCGGCACGTCCAGAATGCCAAGGCGCGCATGCTTGCGGTCGATGAAGCCGAGGGCTTTGCCGCGCTGCAGGATGACGGCCATTCCAGGATCGCGGTTGGAAGTTCCTAGAACAGGATAAGAAAGGGAGGAAAACTATGTTCACTCGAGGCATCTTTGCCGGCGCAGCCATATCGGCCCTGCTGCTGGCTTCGGCCGTACAGGCTGAGGAGAATTATCCCGCGCCTGTCGTCAAGCTGATAACCCATTCGAGCCCCGGCGGCGGCAGCGACGTGTTCCTGCGCGAGATGGTTCCTTATCTCCAGCCCTATCTGGGACCCAAGCTGGTCGTCGAGAACGTCACCGGCGGCTCGGGCGCCAAGGCTATGGCGGAGGTGGCGCATTCCACCCCTGACGGCGGGGAGTTCTATGCCACCACGCCGACCTTTATCTACACCTCGCTGCTCAGCCAGCCCGAGGCCACGTACAAGGACCTCGAGCCGCTGGTGAACGTGTTCTACGACCCCGAGGTCGTCTACACCGCCGCGGACTCGGACTTCAAATCGCTGCCGGACGTGATTGCCGCCGCCAAGGAAGGCCGCGGCAAATGGGGCGCCGCCAACCCGGCATCGCTGGAACGCCAGTTGCTGGAGCAGATGAAGCAGAAGACAGGCGCCAATGCCTCGATCGTCACGTTCGAGGGCGGTGGCGACATGCAGATCAACGTGCTCAACCACACGCTCGACATCGGTGTGGGAGAGGTCGAGGAAATCCGCGCCCAGCTCGACGCCGGCAAGCTGCGCATGCTCGCGGTGCTGGGCGACAAGCGCCTCGATCAGTTCCCGGACCTCAAGACCGCGAGGGAAGAGGGCATCGACGTCGCGGCGGTGAAATTCCGGGGACTCGCCGGCCCCAAGAATACGCCGCCGGAAGTCATCGCAGCCTGGGAGGCCGCTATACCGAAGCTGCTCGAAGACCCGAAATACAAGAAGATCTGGACCGAGAACAATCTCCAGGAAGGCTTCATGAAGCACGACGAATACGTGGCGTTCATGGCCAAGTTCGGTGCCGACACCGAAAACTTCCTGAAGGAATCCGGCGTCATTCACTAGTGCTCGGCGGCTTCGGCCCGGTTTCGCCGGGCCGGGGCCGTCCAATCCGGGGAAATCCATGAACCGCGATATCGTCTGCGGGTGCGGGACCTTTGTCTTCGCGGTGGCCTACTATCTGACGGCCGCCGCGATTCCCGAAAGCATGCTGGCCGACGCGGTCGGGCCGCAAGGCCTGCCCGAAGCCTATGGCATCGCCCTGGCCATCCTCTCCCTGCTGCTCGTCGGCAGCGGCTTGATGAAGTGGCGCAAGGAACATGCCGATGGGGCCGACGCGCCGCAGGCCAAATCCGGCAGGCGCGACTGGGAGGACGCCAGGCGTGCTTTCGGAATGCTCGCGCTTGGAGCGGGCTACGTCGTCATCCTGCCCTGGGCGGGCTATGTCGTCTCGATCGCCCTGCTGATCGTCGCCGTTGCCTGGTATCAGGAGCGCGCCTTCATGCGCTGGCTCGTCCCCACGGCGATCGCGGGAGCCCTCGGCTTCTGGGTCATCTTCGTGGAAGTCCTCGAAATCGCCGAACCGGCCGGCCTTTGGCCGCATTTCATCTAGGGGCTGCTCGCGATGGATTTCCAGACCCTTTGGGACATGACGTTCACGACGCCGCTGGTACCGGCGGCTTTTCTCGGAGTCGCCTGGGGCATTGTCGGCGGCGCGCTGCCGGGCATTTCGCCCTCGATCACGATGGCGCTGCTCCTTCCGTTCACCTACGGGATGCATTCGTCCTCGGCGGTGGTCCTGCTCGCGTCCACCTATTTCGGCGCCGAATATGGCGGCTCCATTCCCGCGATCCTGATCCGCACGCCGGGCACCAACGCAGCGGCGGCAACCGTCATCGACGGCTATGCGATGAAGCAGCAGGGCAAGGCCGGCGAGGCGCTCGGCATTTCCCTCTATTCGGGCGTGATCGGCGGAACCTTCGGGCTGATCATGCTGGTTCTTTTGACGGAACCGCTGTCGCGCATCGCACTCGCGTTCAAGCCGAGCTCCTATTTCGCGCTCGGCATGCTGGGTCTCAGCGTCATCGGTTCGCTGGCCGGAGAGAGCCTGATCAAGGGCCTGATCGCCGCCGTACTGGGGCTAATGATCGCCGCCATCGGCACCGATCCTGTCACCGGCCTGAACCGCTTCACCTTCGGCAGCCCCGAGCTTCTGTCGGGCATAGCGCCGATCCTCGTCCTGGTCGGCCTCTATGCTGTCAGCGAGCTCATGACCAGTGCCAGCGAGCCGCCCTGGGAAAAGGCCGATGCCGGCACCGCGCGGATCAAGTTTCCGAGCCCGGCGACATGGAAGCGCATCTGGCCGGCGCAGGCGATCGGCGCTGTCGTCGGCCTCATCGAAGGCTGCACGCCCGGCGCGGGCGGCACGGTCGCCGCCTTCCTGTCCTACAACGAGGCGAGGCGCTGGTCGCGGCGTAAGGAGGAGTTCGGCCACGGCTCGCCCGAAGGCATAGCGGCCCCGGAGACCGCCAACACCGCGGTTTCGAAAACGGCGCTGATCCCGATGCTCAGCCTGGGGATTCCTGGCACGAATTCGACCGCGGTGCTGCTCGGCGGCTTCCTGATCCAGAACCTCATTCCAGGACCCATGCTGTTCGTCCAGCATGCCGATATCGTGCGCGATCTCTATTTCGGGCTTGGGGTCAGCATCGTCGCGCTGATCCTGGTGGGGTATCTGTTCATGCCGCCCTGCATCTGGATGGTCAACCGACCGAAATCCTACCTGATGGCCTTCATCTTCGCGCTCGTCGTCTCCGGCGTCTATGCGATCGAGACCAGCCTTTTCCAGGTCGGGATCGTGCTGGCGTTCGGCGGGCTGGGATATGCCATGCGCTATTTCCGGCTGCCGTTCCTGCCCATGGTGCTGGGTGTCGTGTTGGGCTTTCTGGTCGAATCGAACTTCCGGCGCGCGCTCGTGCTCTCGGACGGCGACTACATGACCTTCCTGCGGGATCCGATTTCGGCGGGGCTCCTCGGCGTCGCCTTCCTGTTCCTCGCCGGATCGCTGCTACGGCATGTCGGCGAGCTGCGCAGGCACGGGCGCTCGCGACAAAAATCCGAACAAGAAAAGGCATGACGATCGTGGACATTGGAACACCTGCAATTGCCACCAGGCTGGCCGACTGGCTGGTCGAACTGTCGCCGGACGATCTGCCGCCGGGCGTTGTGGAAATGTCGCGCAAGCTGGTCGTCGACGTGGCTGGCCTCGCGGTGGCGGCGCGTTCGGAACTCTATGTTTCGGCCGCGCTCGGGTCGGGCGAGCCGGGATCGGCCACCGCCATAGGCCACGCGCTGGCTCTCGATACGTTCAGCGCTGCGCTGGTCAACGGCACCGCCGCCCACGGCGAGGACTACGACGACACGTTCGAAGGCGGACCTGTCCACTCCGGCGCCGTCATCGTGCCGGCCGTTCTGGCCGTCTGCGAACGCGAGCGCCTGGGCGGTGAGCGGCTGCTTGTCGGCATGGCGGCCGGCGTCGAACTGCTGTGCCGGCTGAGTCTGGTTGCGCCGAAGGCCATTCACAAGGCGGGTTTTCATCCGACCGCGGTGATCGGCGCCGTGGCGGCGGCGGGCGCGGTGTCGGCGGCGCTTGGCCTGGACAGGCGATCCACCGCTTCGGCGCTGGGCATAGCCGCCAGCATGGCGGCGGGCATCATCGAATATCTGGCGGAAGGCACATGGACCAAGCGCGTGCATGCCGGGTTCGCCGCGCAGTCGGGCATCCGGGCGGCGCTGATGGCGCGCGGCGGCTTTCTCGGCCCCCGCACGGTCTTCGAAGGCGTTCACGGGTTCTTCAAGGCCTTCGCGCCCTCCAGGGAGCCCGATTTCACGCCGCTGATGGACGGTCTGGGCAGCAACTGGCTGATCGAGACGATCGCCTTCAAGCCCTATGCATGCGGGACGATGACGCAACCTTTCATCGATTGCGCCGTCAGGCTGGCCGAAAGCGGCGTCGAGGCCGACCAGATCGTCGATATTCTATGCCCGGTCGGGGAAGGCACCGTCCATCGGCTGTGGGAGCCGCTCGCGGTCAAGCATGCGCCGCAGACGCCCTATGCGGCGAAGTTCTCCACGCCCATCTGCATGGCGCTGGGATTCTTCGACCGGAAGGCGGGCCTGGCGCAGTTCACCGAGGAGCGGATCGCCGATCCGGCGGTGCGGAAGCTCGCCGCGAAGATCCGCTACGTCGTCGATCCCGACGACCAATATCCCAACAATTTCACCGGCAAGCTTGTCGCCACCCTGGCCGACGGTTCGGTCCGCGAATTTCAGCAGCCCCATATGCGCGGCGGACGGCATGCGCCGCTGACGGAACAGGAGATAGAGGACAAGTTCCGCGACAACGCCCGCTACGGCGGCTGGGATGCCTCGACCGCCGAAGCTTTCCTTTCCTATTCGCGCGAGATTTTCCAGGCGCACGACCTCGGCCGTCTGGCGGAGTTCCGCAAGTGAGCGCACGCAGCCTGGAGAACCGGGTCGCCGTCGTCACCGGCGCATCCCGCAACATCGGTCGCGCGATAGCTCTCGAACTGGCGCGCGAGGGCGCTGCGGTGGTGGTCAATGCCCGCAGTTCGTCGGACGAGGCGGAATCCGTCGCCGCGGAGATCAGGGCGCAGGGTGGAAAAGCGGTCTCCAGGCTCGCCGATGTGACGGACCCGGCGCAGGCAAAGGCGCTGGCCGACGCCGCGGTGGAAGCGTTCGGCCGGCTCGACTGTCTCGTCAACAATGCGGCCGTTCGCCGCGAAACGCCGCTCGCCGACCTGGACCTGGCGGAATGGCGCGAGGTGATGGCGATCATTCTCGACGGGCCCTTCCTGATGGCGAAGGCCGCGCTTCCCCATCTCATGGCCTCGGACATGGCTTCCATCGTCAACATCGGCGGCCTGTCGGCGCACACCGGCGCGTCCAACCGGGCGCATGTGGTTGCGGCGAAATCGGGGCTTGTCGGCCTGACACGCGCGCTCGCCCATGAGCTTGCCGGCGGCGGAGTAACCGTCAATTGCGTGTCGCCCGGCTTGATCGACACCGTGCGCGGGCGCAGCGCGCCGGGCTCTCCGAGCCATCACGCGGTCCATTCCACATTGACCGGCCGGCGCGGCAAGCCGCAGGAGATCGCCGCTCTCGTGCGATTCCTGGCCGGCCCGGATGGACGCTACGTCACGGGGCAGACCATCCAGGCGAACGGCGGCGCCTATTTTTCATGACAATGCGCGGCAGTCGTTGGCAAGGCCAACCATCCTCCCAGGGAACCGCTCCATCATATCCAGGAAGGAATATCCAGTGAACGAGGTCACCAAAACCCTTTCCCGCTACTTGGTGAACGCCAAGGCCGGCGACGTGCCGGAAGCAGTCCGCAAGGAGGCGGTCCGCTCCTTCTTCAACTGGCTGGGCTGCGCCGTCGGCGGTTCCGTCCACGAGACGGTCGATCGCGCGCTGTCCGCGCTGCGGCCCTTCGCCGGCCAGCAACAGGCCACTCTGCTTGGGCGCGGCGAGCGTATCGACATCCTCAACGCCGCGCTACTCAACGGCATTTCGAGCCACGTGTTCGATTTCGACGACACCCATCTCAAGACGATCATCCATCCGGCCGGCCCGGTGGCTTCGGCCATCCTGGCGCTGTCGGAATACAGGAAGGTTTCCGGGGTCGATTTCCTCCACGCCTTCATCCTCGGCGTCGAGGTCGAGTGCAGGATCGGCAATGCCGTCTATCCCGCGCACTACGATATCGGCTGGCACATCACCGGAACGGCGGGCGTATTCGGGGCAGCCGCGGCGGTCGGCAAGCTTCTGGGCCTGGACGAGCAGAAGATGACATGGGCGCTCGGCATCGCCGGCACCCAGTCTTCCGGGTTTCGCGAGATGTTCGGCACCATGTGCAAGAGCTTCCATCCGGGACGGGCGGCGCAGAACGGGCTGTCCGCGGCGCTGCTTGCGCAAAAAGGGTTCACCAGCTCGGATCGCGTCCTGGAAGCACCGCGCGGTTTCGCGCATGTGATGTCCACGGAACGCGATTTCGGCGAGATCGTGGATGGTCTGGGCGAGCGCTTCGAGATCGCGCTCAACACCTACAAGCCGTTTGCCTGCGGCATCGTCATCCATCCCGCCATCGACGGCTGCATCCAATTGCGCAACGAGCATGGCCTCAAGGCCGGCGACATCGAGAAGATCGAGCTCGACGTCCATCCGCTCGTCCTCGAACTGACGGGAAAGAAGACGCCTCAGCGCGGGCTCGAAGGCAAGTTCAGCGTCTATCATTCGGCCGCCGTCGCCGTCATCCACGGCGCGGCGGGCGAGGAGGAATATTCCGACGCTTCCGTCCGCGATCCCGATGTCGTTTCCCTGCGCGATCGGGTGACGGCGACGGCCAACCCATCCATTCGCGAGGACGAAGTGGTCGTGCGGATCGTGATGAAATCCGGTCAGGTCCTGACGCGCCATGTTGAACACGCGATCGGCAGCCTGGAGCGTCCGATGAGCGACGCCGATCTGGAACAGAAATTCCGTCGGCTCGCCACCGGCGTGATCGGCGCACCGGCAACCGACAGGCTGGTTTCCGTGGCGCGCGGGATCGAGAGCCTTGCCGACGTCTCCGAGATAGCGCGTGCGGGGGCAGGGCATGCCCGTGGCGATGCAGCCGCCGAGTAAGTCGAACCGGTTTCGACTCTTGGATGAGGGCGACATCGAGAGGAATGGATAGCTATTTCGCCTCCGTCCGGGCGTGCGGCGATCCGGCCGCCTTTCCAGCGGCGACCGGACCGTGTTTATTCCGGTCATGGCCTTCACCATTCGCCAACTCCAGTATTTCGTCGCCGTCGCCGAGCAGGGCTCGGTATCGCGTGCCGCGCAGAACCTGTCGATCTCACAGTCTTCGGTCACCGAAGCGGTCAAGGAACTGGAGAGCGATCTCGGCGTCGAGCTTTTCGAGCGTCATCCGCGCGGGCTGAACATTACCCACAAGGGCCATCAGTTCCTGCGCCACGCCACCAAGATCCTTGCCGACGTTTCCGACGCCCGCAGGGCCTTTTTCGGCGAAACGGCGTCCAGCGGCGGGCGCCTGCAACTCGGCGTCACCTCGCTGGTCGCCGGCTACGTGCTGTCGGACCTGCTGGCCCGCTACCGGCGCGCCTATCCCGGCGTCGAGGTCTCGGCCATCGAGGACAATGGCGACTATCTCGAGCATCTTCTCGTCGGCGGAAAGCTGGACGTCGCCGTCATGGTGACGTCCAACCTGCGCGACCGCACGGCGCTGCAGTCGGAGATTCTCGAAGTGTCCGCCTATCGCCTGTGGATGCCGCTCGGCCATCCGCTCGCCGGCGCCGACATCATCGGCGTCAACGACATTGCCGGCGAACCGTTGATCATGCTGACCGTCGACGAGATCGAGGAGAACACAGGCAAGCTTCTGGCGGCGATCGGCGCCAAGCCCCACGTCGCCTTTCGCACCCGTTCCGTCGAGGCGGTGCGCAGCCTCGTCGCGACCGGCGCGGGCGTCGCACTGCTGCCCGAACTCGTCTACCGGCCGTGGTCGCTGGAAGGCGACCGCATAGAGCAGCGCGACGTGTCCGGTTCGCTGCCGGTGGTGCAGGTCGGCATGGTCTGGCGGCGCGGCTCCAGCCTGCCGGGCGCCGCCCGCGATTTCATTGGCATCGCCCAGGCCCAGCGCTCGGCACGTCTCAGGCTCTGATATCTATCGGAAAATCCGATATCGGCGTTCTGATAAATGAATTTGCGAAACCGGGATTTTCACGACACCTTTCCTCCAGGGAGCAGAGCCGCCGCCAAGGCGGCTCCTTTGACGGGAGAGGACCATGCATTCATTTCTGAAATCGTGCACAGCTTTGACGATCGCGCTGACCTTCGCCGGCCAGGCTGCCGCACAGGAAGCGATGAAGGAACTGGGCAAGGGCGAGGGCGAACTCAACATCGTCGCCTGGCCCGGCTATATCGAGCGCGGCGAGACCGACAAGGCCTATGACTGGGTCACCGACTTCGAGAAGGAGTCCGGCTGCAAGGTCAACGTCAAGACCGCCAACACCTCCGACGAGATGGTGTCGCTGATGAACGAGGGCGGCTTCGATCTCGTGACCGCCTCGGGAGACGCCTCGCTCAGGCTGGTGGCCGGCAAGCGGGTGCAGCCGATCAATCTCGACCTGATCCCGAGCTTCAAGACCGTCGACGAGCGCCTGCAGAACGGACCCTGGTATACGGTCGACGGCGTCCATTACGGCGTGCCCTACCAGTGGGGGCCGAACGTGCTGATGTACAACACCGACATCTTCAAGGAAGCGCCGAAGAGCTGGAATGTCGTCTTCGAGGAGCAGACCCTGTCGGACGGCAAGTCGAACAAGGGCCGCGTGCAGGCCTATGACGGCCCGATCTACATCGCCGACGCTGCCAACTATCTGATGGCGCACAAGCCGGACCTCGGCATCAAGAACCCCTACGAGCTGAACGAGGACCAGTACAAGGCGGCCCTCGACCTGCTGCGCGGGCAGCGCAAGCTGGTCGGCCGCTACTGGCACGACGCGGCGATCCAGGTGGACGACTTCCAGAACGAAGGCGTCGTCGCCTCGTCGTCCTGGCCGTTCCAGGTCAACACGCTGGTGGCCGCCAAGCAGCCGATCGCCTCGACCATTCCGGAAGAGGGCGCGACGGGCTGGGCCGACACCACCATGATGGAGGCCGACGCTGCGCATCCCAACTGCGCCTATATGTGGATCGAGCATTCGCTGAAGCCGAAAGTGCAGGGCGATCTCGCCTCCTGGTTCGGCTCCGTGCCGGTCGTTCCCGCCGCCTGCAAGGGCAATGAGCTTCTGGGTGACGAGGGCTGCGCGACCAACGGCTTCGACAATTTCGACAAGATCAAGTTCTGGAAGACGCCGACCACAAAATGCGAGAGCCAGAACGACCAGTGCGTGCCCTATTACCGCTGGGTGTCGGACTATATCGGCGTCATCGGCGGAAGGTGAGCGGGCATCCTCCCAAGCCCGTGCCGCCCTCACCCTTACCCACTTCCCGTACGGGAGTGGGGATCGTCGGCGTCAAAGCTGCCTTCTCTCTCCGCTTCTTGCGGGGAGAGGTGCCGGCAGAGAGCTGAGGGGCAGGGCCGGCTCTCGAAAAGAGTGAACCCATGACCGCAGCAGTCTCCTTCAAACAAGTTTCCCGTCATTTCGGCGCCGTCAGGGCGGTGGATGCGGTCGATCTCGACATCGCGCCCGGCGAATTCTTCGCCATGCTCGGTCCCTCCGGCTCGGGCAAGACGACCTGCCTGCGACTGATCGCGGGCTTCGAGCAGCCGACCTCCGGTTCCATCTCGATCTTCGGCGAGCGCGCCGAAGGCGTTCCGCCCTACCGGCGCAACGTCAACACCGTCTTCCAGGACTATGCGCTGTTCCCGCACCTCAACGTGCTGGACAACGTCGCCTACGGCCTGATGGTCAAGGGCATGGCGAAGGCCGAGCGCCAGAAGGCGGCCGAGGAAGCGCTGGCGCTGGTGCGCCTGCCGGACTACGGCGCGCGGCGGCCGGGACAATTGTCAGGCGGCCAGCGCCAGCGCGTGGCGCTCGCCCGTGCATTGGTCAACCGCCCCAAGGTCCTGCTGCTCGACGAACCGCTCGGCGCGCTCGATCTCAAGCTTCGCGAGGACATGCAAGAGGAGTTGAAGGCACTGCAGAAGACGCTCGGCATCACCTTCGTCTTCGTCACCCACGACCAGGGCGAGGCGCTGTCGATGGCAGACCGGGTCGCGGTCTTCAACGCGGGCAGGATCATGCAGGTCGGACCGCCCGAGGATATCTACCAGCGCCCGGCGACCCGCTTCGTCGCCGACTTCGTCGGCTCGTCGAACGTGCTGCCGCCGGATTTCGTGCAGCGCTGGTCCGGCCAGAAGCGCTGGGGCTCGCTGCGGCCGGAAGCGATCCGGGTGAACCGTTCGGGGCGTGGCGCCAAAGTGAACGCCGGGGCGGGCGAGGGCGTGCCGGCGCGTCTCGTCGGTACCAACTATCTCGGCGCGACGACACGGCTGGCGCTCGATGCGGACGGGCTGCGCCTGCACGCGACCATGCCGGCGGGTTCGGACATTCCACAGGAGGGCGAGCAGGTCATGCTCAGCTTCAACCGCGAGAGCCTGCACCTGATGGAGGAGGGGGCGTGAAGCCTCGCCGCTGTTCACCCCCACCCCTAACCCCTCCCCTCAAGGGGGAGGGGAACTTGGCACGTGGCAGCTTCCCCTCCCCCTTGAGGGGAGGGGGTAACTTCAACTCGGCCGATGCTGTGGTTGGTAGCTCATGACCGCCTCTACCTACTCCTCATCCGCCTCCGCCATCCTGCCCTCCTCGGGCGGGATGCGCGGCGGGCTGTCGGACCTGTTCTGGCGCCGGCCGCGCTTCCTGCTAATCCTCATGCTCGCCCCGCCGGTGCTGTGGCTGGGCATCGTCTATATCGGCTCCCTGTTCGCGCTGCTGGCGCAGAGTTTCTTCTCCATCGACGAGTTCTCCGGCCTGATCGACCGGCATTTCACCCTCAGGACCTATGGCGACCTGTTCCAGGCGGCGAACCTCGACATCATCATCCGCACCGTCGTCATGGCGGCGCTGGTGACGCTGGCTTCCGCGGTCATCGCCTTTCCGATCGCCTACTATGCGGCGCGCTATGCGCGCGGCCGCTGGAAGGCATTGTTCTATCTCGCCGTCATGCTGCCGCTGTGGTCGAGCTATCTGGTCAAGGTCTATGCCTGGAAGCTGATCCTCGCCAAGGAAGGCATACTGACCTGGCTGCTCGCCAAGCTGCATCTCGGCTGGCTGCTCGACGGCTGGCTTTCGCTGCCCTATGTCGGCGGCAACTCGCTGTCGGTGTCGGCCACCGGCACCTTCATCGCCTTCGTCTATGTCTGGCTGCCCTTCATGATCCTGCCCGTGCAGGCGGCGCTCGAGCGCGTGCCCGGCAACCTTGTCGAAGCCTCGTCCGACCTCGGTGCGTCGCCCGGCCAGACCTTCCGCAACGTGCTCTTCCCGCTGGCGCTGCCCGGCATCGTGGCGGGCTCGATCTTCACCTTCTCGCTGACGCTCGGCGACTACATCATCCCGCAGATCATCGGCACCTCGCGCCTGTTCATCGGCATGGCCGTCTACGCGCAGCAGGGCACGGCCGGCAACATCCCGCTGGCGGCGGCTTTCACCGTCGTGCCCATCGTCATCATGGGCTTCTATCTCTGGGGCGCCAAGAAACTGGGGGCCTTCGATGCGCTCTGACCGCAACCAATCCGCACCCCTGCCGCTGAAGATCGCCGCGACCTGCGGGCTGCTGTTCCTGCACCTGCCGATCCTGCTGATCTTCGCCTATGCCTTCACCACGGAGGAAAAGACCTTCCAGTGGCCGCTGCCCGGCCTGACGCTGAAATGGTTCGCGGTGACATGGAACCGGCCGGACGTGTGGTCTGCCCTTTCCCTGTCGGTGCGCGTCGCCGCCGTCTCGACGCTGATCGCGCTGGTCCTCGGCACGCTCTGTTCGGCGGCAGTCTCGCGCTCGAAATTCTTCGGCCGCGAAACGATCTCGCTGCTCGTCATCCTGCCGATCGCGCTGCCCGGCATCATCACCGGCATCGCGCTGCGTTCGGCTTTCTCGCTCGCCGACATTCCCTTCTCGTTCTGGACGATCGTGCTCGGCCACGCCACTTTCTGCGTGGTGGTGGTCTACAACAACGCCGTCGCCCGCTTCCGTCGCACTTCCGGCTCGCTGATCGAGGCATCCTACGATCTCGGCGCCGACGGTTTCCAGACCTTCCGCTACTGCGTACTGCCGAACATCGCCACCGCGCTTCTGGCCGGGGGCATGCTCGCCTTCGCACTGTCGTTCGACGAGGTCATCGTCACCACCTTCACCGCCGGCCAGCAGCAGACCGTGCCGATCTGGATGCTGGAGGAACTGATCCGCCCGCGCCAGCGCCCCGTCACCAATGTCGTGGCGATGGTCGTGGTGCTGGTGACGCTGCTGCCGATCCTGGCGGCCTATTATCTCACCCGCGACGGCGACCAGGTCGCCGGGAGCGGAAAATGAAACCGGTGAATAGTGAATGGTGAATGGACGGAGCGATGGCGGATGAGCGGGCGGTTCGCGTGACTATTTACCATTTTTTCCATTCACCATTCACTCGACCGATAGGGAGAAAACCATGTTCACCGAAATGCTGATCGGGGCGAAATTCGAGAAGGGCACCGAGGCCGGCGAGCCGGTTCTGAACCCCAGGACCGGAGAGGCGATCCTCGATCTGCCGGAAGCCGGCGAGAGGCAGATCGAGGCGGCCGTCGCTGCCGCCGAAAAGGCGTTCGCCGGCTGGTCGCGGACCACGCCGGCCGAACGGTCCGCCTGCCTGCTCAGGATCGCCGACCGCATCGAGGCGGATGCAGCCGAATTCGCCCGGCTGGAAGCGCTGAACTGCGGCAAGCCGATCAACGCCGTGCTCAACGACGAGATCCCTGCGATCGTGGACTGCTGGCGCTTCTTCGCCGGTGCGGTGCGCACCATGCCGGGACAGGTGGCGGGGGAATACCTGCCCGGCCACACTTCGATGGTCCGCCGCGACGCGATAGGCGTCGTCGCCTCCATCGCGCCGTGGAACTATCCGCTGATGATGATGGCCTGGAAACTCGCCCCGGCGATCGCCGGCGGCAACACGGTCGTCTTCAAGCCGTCCGAGCAGACGCCGCTGACGGCGCTGAAACTGGCGCGCGTGCTGGCGGACGTATTGCCCGAGGGCGTCGTCAACGTCGTGCTCGGCCGCGGCGACAGCGTCGGCAGCCCGCTGATCAACCACGCAAAAGTCAACATGATCTCGATCACCGGCGACGTCGCCACCGGCAAGAAAGTGCTGCAGGCGGCGGCCAAATCGGTCAAGCGCACGCATCTGGAGCTTGGCGGCAAGGCCCCGGTCGTCGTCTTCGACGACGCCGATCTCGACGCGGTCGTCACAGGCCTGCGCGCCTTCGGCTACTACAATGCCGGGCAGGACTGCACGGCCGCCTGCCGCATCTATGCCGGGCGGAAGATCTACGACAAGCTCGTCGCCGAGCTGACGTCTGCCGTCTCGACCATCCGCTACGATCTCCCCGACGATACGCAAAACGAGATCGGACCGCTGATCTCGCGGCGCCAGCGCGACCGCGTCGCTTCCTTCGTCGAGCGCGCCGCCGAGTTGAAGCACATCGAGATCACCACCGGCGGCAAGCCGGGCGAGGGCTCCGGCTTCTTCTACGAGCCGACCGTGGTGGCGGGCGCTTTGCAGGAGGACGAGATCGTGCGCCGCGAGGTGTTCGGGCCGGTCGTTTCCGTTACTCGTTTCTCGGATGTCGATGAGGCGGTCGCCTGGGCCAACGACAGCGACTACGGCCTGGCGTCATCGGTATGGACGAAGGATATCTCCCGCGCCATGGCGACGGCCGCGCGCCTGCAATATGGCTGCACCTGGATCAACACGCACTTCATGCTGTGCAACGAGATGCCGCATGGCGGGCTGAAGCAGTCCGGCTACGGCAAGGACATGTCGCTCTACGCGCTGGAGGATTATACGGCGGTCAGGCACGTGATGATCGCGCATGGGTGAGGAGCGGTTCGCGCAGCGAACGAAAAGCCCCTGAATGGGCTTTTCGAGCGACGAACGCCCGGAGCCGTAGCGGAGGGCAGGGCAACGGTTCGCGCAGCATAATCGGTATGCCGACGGTCGCGAATGCCCGAAACCACGTGCCCAGCGAGAACGCTCTACCCAGCCGCCTTGGCCTTCACCGGCAGCGGCGGCGGCCCGTCCTGCGGTGCCGGCGGGCGGCGGATGCTCGGCGCGGCTTTCAGGACGAATTCGTCGAAGCCCGGCTGGCCACCGTCGATCATCTCGAAGAACATCCGCCGCATGCGCGGTTCCCAGAACTTGTTGATGTGATCGGCGACGCCGGCGATGCCTTCCTCGCGTGGTTTGGAATGGAAGAAGGTGGCGATCTGGTTCGCCATGACCATCAGCTTTTCCTTGGTGGTCGGTCCGTGCTCGTAATCATGCGACATGCCTGGCTGCTCCCCTCGCCACCCGCCGGGGGTGGGTAAAAACGTCGAAATCGTCGCCGCGCACCAGCGCGACCAGCGTCATGCCGGCCGCGTCGGCCGTGCGGATGGCGAGCGCGGTTGGCGCCGAGACCGCGAGGATCATCGGCGACCCGATCGCCGCCGTCTTCTGCACCATCTCGACCGAGACCCGGCTGGTCACCACCACGGCACCGGAGGCGCCGTCGATGCCGGCCCTGGCAAGCGCGCCCGCCAGCTTGTCCAGCGCATTGTGGCGCCCGACATCCTCCCGCGCCGCCACGATGCCCTTGCCCGGCACGTAGAATCCGGCGGCGTGTACCGCCCCGGTCGCGGCATGCAGCGGTTGCTGCTTCGCCAACAGCCGCGCCGCGTCCGCAATCTCCCCGGACGCGAGTTCGAATTTCGAGCCTCCGACCGGATCGACCGAGCGCATCGCTTCCTCGATGGACTCGATCCCGCACAGTCCGCAGCCGACCGGCCCTGCCAGCCTGCGCCGGCGCGCCTCGAAGCGCGTATTGGCGAGATCCTTCAGTCGGATCTGGATGTCGATGCCGGCGCCGAGGTCCTGCACCTCGATGGACTCGATCTCCTCGGGTGCCCCGACGATGCCCTCGGTCAGCGAGAAGCCGAGCGCGAAATCCTCGAAATCGGCGGGCGATGCCATCATCACCGCATGGGTCGTGCCGGCGAAGCTGAACGCCACCGGCGTCTCCTCCGGCACGTTGCGCGGCGCGCTCGCCGTGCCGTCGCCGCGGTGGGCGAGGCGGAACGTGGACGTGATGGCGGGGCGGGGCAAAACCTACTCCGCCGCTTCCATATGCCCTTTGATGTGCCGGGTCCTTTCCGACAGGTCCTCGTAGTCGCGCTGCCATTCGCTCGGCCCGTTGGACGGCCCGACCTGCACGGCGGTGACCTTGTATTCGGGGCAGTTGGTGGCCCAGTCGGTCGCCTCTGTGGTGACGACGTTGGCCTGCGTTTCCGGGTGGTGGAAGGTGGTGTAGACCACGCCCACCGCCACGCGGTCGGTGATCAGCGCCCGCAGCGTCGTCTCGCCCGAGCGCGAGGCCAGCCGCACCCAGTCGCCGTCGCGTATGCCGCGGTCTTCGGCGTCGTGCGGATGGATCTCCAGCCGGTCTTCCGGATGCCAGGTGGTGTTGCCGGTGCGCCTTGTCTGCGCGCCGACATTGTATTGGCTGAGGATGCGTCCCGTGGTGAGCAGCAACGGGAAGCGCGGCCCGACCTTCTCGTCGGTGGCGACATATTCGGTGCGCACGAAATTGCCCTTGCCGCGCACGATGCCGTTGATGTGCATGATCGGCGTGCCGAGCGGCGCCTTCTCGTTGCAGGGCCACTGTATCGAGCCTTCGCGCTCCAGAAGGTCGAAGGTGACGCCGGAGAAGGTCGGCGTCGTCGCCGCGATCTCGTCCATGATCTCGGAGGGATGCGTGTAGTTCCAGTCGAGCCCCAGCGCGCGCGCCAGTTCCTGCGTCGCCTCCCAGTCGGCATAACGCGCCTTCGGCTCGATCACCTTGCGCACCAGGTTGATACGGCGCTCGGCATTGATGAAGGTGCCGTCCTTCTCCAGGAAGGTCGAGCCGGGCAGGAAGACATGCGCGTAGCGTGCCGTCTCGTTGAGGAAGAGATCATGCACCACCACGCATTCCATCGCGGCGAGGCCGGCGGCGACATGCTTGGAGTCGGGGTCGGACTGAAGGATGTCCTCGCCCTGGATGTAGATGCCCTTGAACGAGCCGTCGGTGGCGGCGTCGAGCATGTTGTTGATGCGCAGGCCCGGTTCCTTGTCGAGCGTTACGCCCCACAGATCCTCGTAGATCTTGCGCACCGAATCGATGGCGATGTGGCGGTAGCCGGGGAATTCGTGCGGGAAGGAACCCATGTCGCATGAGCCCTGCACGTTGTTCTGGCCGCGCAGCGGGTTCACGCCGACGCCGCGGCGGCCGAGATTGCCGGTCGCCATGGCGAGGTTGGCCAGGCCCATCACCGCCGTCGAGCCCTGGCTGTGTTCGGTGACGCCGAGGCCGTAATAGATGGCGCCGTTGCCGCCGGTCGCGTAGAGCCGGGCTGCCTGGCGGATCGTCTCGGCATCGACGCCGCAGACCTTTGCGGTCTCTTCCGGGCTGTAGCGCGGGTCGGAGACGAATTCGCACCAGTCGGCGAAGGCATCTGCGTCGCAGCGCTCGTCGATATAAGCCTGATTGTAGAGCTTTTCGGTGACGACGACATGCGCCAGCCCGGTCAGGATGGCGACGTTGGTGCCCGGCTTGATCGGCAGGTGGTGAACCGCCTTCACATGCGGGCTCTTCACCAGGTCGATGCGGCGCGGGTCGATGACGATGATCTTGGCGCCTTCGCGCAGGCGCTTCTTCATGCGCGAGGCGAAGACAGGATGCGCGTCGGTCGGGTTGGCGCCGATCAGCAGCATGACGTCGGTCTCTTCGACCGAGTCGAAATCCTGCGTGCCGGCGGAGGTGCCGAGCGTCGTGTTCAGGCCGTAGCCGGTCGGCGAATGGCAGACGCGCGCGCAGGTATCGACGTTGTTGTTGCCAAAACCCTGCCGCACCAGCTTCTGCACCAGATAGGTCTCTTCGTCGGTGCAGCGCGATGAGGTGATGCCGCCGATGGAGGCGCGGCCGTACTGGTACTGGATGCGGCGGAATTCCTTCGCCGCGTGCGCCAGCGCCTCTTCCCACGTCACCTCGCGCCAGGGATCGGTGATCTTCTCGCGCACCATCGGCGAAAGGATGCGGTCCTTGTGGGTGGCGTAGCCATAGGCGAAGCGGCCCTTGACGCAGCTATGGCCGTGATTGGCCTTGCCGGCCTTGTAGGGCATCATGCGCACGATATCGTCGCCCTTCACCTCCGCCTTGAAATTGCAGCCGACGCCGCAATAGGCGCAGGTGGTGACGACCGAGCGCTCGGGCATGCCTTTTTCAAGCACTGCCTTCTCGCGCAGCGCGTCGGTCGGGCAGGCCTGCACGCAGGCGCCGCAGGACACGCATTCGGATTCGACGAACGCCTCGTTCATCGAGGCGACCATGCGGCTCTCGAAGCCGCGGCCTTCGATGGTCAGCGCGAAGGTGCCCTGCACTTCTTCGCAAGCGCGCACGCAGCGCGAGCAGACGATGCACTGGGCCGGATCGTAGCTGAAATACGGGTTGGAATCGTCGCGCACCATGTAGTCGATGGTCAGCGAACCGTGGCCCGGCGCGACGCCCTCTTCAGCCTTCACATGGTTGCGGCCCTCGACGCCGTAGCGGTTTTCGGTCAGGCCGACCATCTTCGCCACATGGTCGAACTCGCTGGCGCCCGTGCCTGCCGTCTCGCCCCAGCCCGTCGGATGGTCGGAGACGTAGAGTTCCATGACGCCCTTGCGGATGGCGTCGAGCCGGTCGCTGGTGGTGTGCACCACCATGCCCTCGCCGACCGGCGTGGTGCAGGAGGCCGGGGTGCCGTTGCGGCCCTCGATCTCGACAAGGCACACCCGGCAGGAACCGAAGGAATCGATCATGTCGGTGGCGCACAGCTTCGGAATCTCGACGCCGCCTTCCATCGCCGCGCGCATGATCGAGGTACCCTCGGGCACCGTTACCGAGCGGCCGTCGACGGTCAGCGTCACCGTCTTTTCGGCTTTCGATTGCGGCGTGCCGTAGTCGATTTCGGTGATGAGCGAGGAAATGTCGGCCTTGACGTTCATCAGTCCGCTCCTATTCCGCTGCCACGCGCATGGGCGCCGGCTTGAAGTCTTCGGGGAAGTGGGTCAGGGCGCTCATCACCGGATAGGGGGTGAAACCGCCCAACGCGCACAACGACCCGAATTTCATAGTATTGCACAGGTCCGCGACCAGGGCGAGGTTGCTCTCCGGCTCGACGCCGGCGGCCACCCTGTCCAGCACTTCCATGCCGCGCTGCGAGCCGAGGCGGCAGGGCGTGCACTTGCCGCAGCTTTCGACGGCGCAGAATTCCATGGCGAAGCGCGCCATCTTCAGCATGTCGGCGCTGTCATCGAAGACGGTGATGCCGGCGTGGCCGATCAGCCCGTCGCGCTTGGCGAATTCCTCGTAGTCGAACGGCGTGTCGAACAGCGCGCGGGGGAAATAGGCGCCGAGCGGCCCGCCGACCTGGACGGCCTTCACCGCCCGGCCGCTATGCGTGCCGCCGCCGATGTCGTCGACGATCTCGCCCAGCGTCAGGCCGAAGGCAGTCTCGAACAGGCCGCCATGCTTGACGTTGCCGGCGATCTGGATCGGGATGGTGCCGCGCGAGCGGCCCATGCCGAAATCCTTGTAGAAGGCCGCGCCCTTGTCCATGATGATCGGCACAGAGGCCAGCGAGATCACGTTGTTGATGACGGTCGGCCGCCCGAGGAACCCCTGGATCGCCGGCAGCGGGGGCTTGGCGCGCACCACGCCGCGCTTGCCTTCCAGCGAGTTGAGCAGCGAGGTTTCCTCGCCGCAGACATAGGCGCCGGCGCCGACGCGCACCTCCATGTCGAAGGCATGTGCCGAGCCCAGCACCTTGGCGCCGAGGACACCGGCCTTGCGGGCGATCCCCACGGCCTTGTTCATCTTGGCGACGGCATGCGGATATTCGGAGCGGATATAGATGTAGCCCTTGGTGGCACCCGTCGCGATGCCGGCGATCGCCATGCCCTCGATCAGCACGAAGGGATCGCCTTCCATGATCATGCGGTCGGCGAAGGTCGCCGAGTCGCCCTCGTCGGCGTTGCAGACGATGTATTTCTGGTCGGCCGCCGTATCGAGCACGGTCTTCCACTTGATGCCGGTGGGGAAGCCGGCGCCGCCGCGCCCGCGCAGGCCCGACTCGGTCACTTGGCTGACGATGGCGGCGGGGTCCATCGCCACCGCCTTGCGCAGGCCCTTCAGACCGCCGTGCCGCTCATAGGCTTCGAGCGACAGCGGATCGATGATGCCGCAGCGCGCGAAGGTCAGCCGCGTCTGCTTCGCGATGAAGGGAATCTTGGCCGGGTCGCCCAGCCAGCGCTTGTGGTGGCCTCCGGTCAGGAAGCCGCTGTCGAACAGTCCCTTCACGTCGGATGGCTTGACCGGCCCGTAGGCGATGCGCCCCGTGTCGCACGCCACTTCGACCAGGGGTTCGAGGAAATAGGCGCCGCGCGAGCCGTTGCGCACGATCTTGGCTTCGATGCCGCGCGCCTTGAGTTCGGCGGCGATCGCTTTGGCCACCTTGTCCGCGCCGAGCGCGACGGCGCCTGAATCGTCGGGAATGAAAATACGCGGGATCATGTGCGCACCGCCTCGACGATCTCGTCGATCGCCTCGTCGTCCAGCCGTCCGATCACCTCTCCGTCCAGCATCGCCGAGGGCGAACAGGCGCACAGGCCGAGGCAATAGACCGGCTCCAGCGTTACCGAGCCATCCTTCGTCGTCTCGTGGAAATCGATGCCGAGCAACTGTTTCACCCGCGCCGCGATCGCGTCCGAGCCCATCGACTGGCAGGCTTCCGCCTGGCACAGTTTCAGGACGTGCCGGCCGGCCGGTTCCTTGCGGTAGTCATGGTAGAAGGTGACGACGCCGTGGACCTCGGCGCGCGAGATGTTGAGCGCGTCGGCGATCACGGGCAGCGCTTCCTGCGGCACATGGCCGAACGCGTGCTGGACGCCGTGCAGGATCGGCAGCAGCGGTCCTTCGAGCGATCTGAATTCCTCGACGATCGAGGCCGTCCTCGTCGCGATCTCGGTACTTGCAGGCTGCATGGCCATGCAGCGCCCTCCCTGTCGTGGCGGTATCTCCGCTAAGTGCCTAGGAAAACAGAGGAAACCGCCGAAATCAATAAAGCCGTTCCGTTGTTTGATAGAAATTTCCTATCAAGCAGCCGTTCTTGCCTTTTTAGACTAGCTTGCCGGAGCGGAAATCGCTTGCCAGCGTCATCGCCTCGTCCAGAAGCGCCGAAACCAGCGGCGTGTGCGGCACGCGTGGCGCCGCGACCAGCCCGACGGCGTGGCTGGCGTCGGGCTCGACGATGGGGATGGCGCGGATCGGCTCGGAAAAACCGAACGTTTCCGTGAGGTTGAGTGGCATGATCGAGGACCATTTTCCGGTCCTGATGTGCGAGAACAGCACGATCATGGAGTTCGATTCCAGCGTCGGCCGCACTTCCACGCCGGCTTCTCCAAGGTGCTGGTCGATGATGCGGCGGTTCTGCATGTCCGGCGTCAGCAGGCACAGCGGCAGCCGGCTGACCTCCGCCCAGGTCACATGGTCGCGGTCGGAATAGGGCGTTCCCAGCGCGGTGATGAGCTGGTAGCGCTCGTCATAGAGCGGCACGCTGGTCACCCGCCCGAGCGGCTCGTTGTCGAGATAGGTGATGCCGGCGTCGATCTCGAAATTGCCGAGCAGCGTGAGCACCTCGATAGAGGTTCTCGATAGTACAGAGAAGGTGACGCCCGGATGTTTCTCGCGGAACGGCGTGGTCAACCGGGCGATCATGGCGAGCGCCGTGGGGATCGCGGCGATGCGGATATGCCCCGACAGGCCGTGGCGGGCGGCCCGCATCTCCTCCTTCATCGTACGCGTGTCGCCGACGATGCGGCGCGCCCATGTCAGCACCTGCACGCCTTCCGGCGTCAATCCCTGGAAGCGCGAGCCGCGTTTGACCAGCATGACGCCGAGCTGGTCTTCCAATTGCTTGATGCCGGCCGAAAGCGTCGGCTGGGTGACGCCGCACAGTTCGGCGGCCCGGCCGAAATGCTCTTCCCGGGCGAGCGCTATGAAGAATTCCAGCTTGTCGATCATGCTACCCACTGTAGAGTGCTTCGCACCGCGGCGGAAAGGACCGTCATCATGACTGGCGCCGCCAGCCTGCCGTATCCCCGGCGCTCGTCCCCATCTTTCGAGACGGCTAAGGTTTTCGGCCGGTCGCGTCCGCGCTATGGGACATGATCGACAGCAGGGGACGCTGACATGCTGGGATGGTTTCGCAAGCTCTTGCCGCGTGAGGACCGCTTCTTCGATCTCTTCGACCATCATGTCCGCACGGTTGTCGGCGGGGCCGAGGCGCTGGAGCGGCTGCTGGCCGGCGACGACGTTGAGAACAATTGCCGCCGCATCGTCGAGCTGGAGGACGAGGCGGACGCCATCACCGCCGAAGTGCTGCTGGCTGTACGCCGCTCCTTCATCACGCCCTTCGATCGCGGCGACATCAAGGACCTGATCCAGTCGATGGACGACGCCATCGACATGATGCACAAGACCGTAAAGACGGTCCGGCTGTTCGAGAAGACCGCGTTCGATCCGCTGATGCGCGATATGGGCACGACGATCGTCGAGGCCGCACATCTCGTCGCCGAGGCGATCCCGCTGCTGTCGAAGGTGAGCGCCAACGCGGCGCAGCTCGCGGCCATCGCGGAGAAGGTCACCGAAGTCGAGGGCCGTTCCGACGATCTGCACGAGCAGGGCCTGAAGGACCTGTTCCGGCGGCACGGCAGCGGCGGCGACGCGATGGCCTACCTGATCGGCTCCGAAATCTACGGCCAGCTCGAAAAGGTCGTCGACCGGTTCGAGGACGTCGCCAACGAGATTTCCGGCATCGTCATCGAGAACGTCTGACAACCACTCATGGATGCTTCGCTCGCCTTTCCGCTGCTCGCCGGCCTGATCGCGGTGGCGCTGTTCTTCGATTTCCTGAACGGCCTGCACGACGCCGCCAACTCCATCGCCACCATCGTCTCGACGCGGGTGCTGAGGCCGCACTACGCCGTGTTCTGGGCCGCCTTCTTCAACTTCATCGCCTTCCTGTTCTTCGGCCTGCATGTTGCCAACACGCTGGGCACCGGCATCATCCACGCCGACACGGTGACGCCTGCCGTCGTGTTCTCGGCCCTCGTCGGCGCGATTGTCTGGAACATCGTGACGTGGTGGGCGGGCATTCCTTCCTCGTCCTCGCATGCCCTGATCGGCGGCCTGGTCGGCGCCGGCGTCGCCAAGACCGGAACCGGTGCGATCGTCTGGGCGGGCCTCACCAAGACGGTGGCGGCCATCGTGCTCTCGCCTGCCGCGGGCTTCTTTCTGGCGCTTCTGCTGATCCTCGCCGTATCGTGGATGTTCGTGCGGCAGACGCCGTTTGCGGTGGACCGCACCTTCCGGGTGGCGCAATTCTTCTCCGCCTCGCTCTATTCGCTCGGCCACGGCGGCAACGACGCGCAAAAGACCATGGGCATCATCGCGGTGCTGCTCTATTCGCAGGGCATGCTGGGCGACAAATTCTACGTGCCGCTGTGGGTGGTGCTGTCGTGCCAGTCGGCGCTGGCGCTGGGCACGCTGCTCGGCGGCTGGCGCATCGTGCACACGATGGGATCGAAGATCACCCGGCTGAACCCGATGCAGGGTTTCTGCGCCGAGACCGGCGGCGCGCTGACGCTGTTCGGCGCCACCTGGCTCGGCATTCCCGTCTCCACCACCCACACCATCACCGGCGCGATCATCGGCGTCGGCGCGGCGCGCCGCGTCTCGGCGGTCCGTTGGGGGATTGCCGGCAACATCGTCGTCGCCTGGATCGTCACCCTGCCGGCCACCGCCGCCATCGCGGCGCTGACCTACTGGATGACGCGTCTGGCAGGGTGAATGTCTTTGCTGGCGCTTGCGTCCCGGCCAAAGCGGATTATGTGACTCATCAATTCGAGAACGCCCGCCGGCCAATTGCCGGCCAGCCTGAGGAATGCCCATGCCCGTCACCAAGGAAGCTGTCATCGAGCGTCTGAAGACGGTCAACGGTCCCGATTTCTCCGGCAACATCGTCGATCTCGGCCTGGTGTCGGACATTTTCATCGCCGACAACAAGGTCTTCTTCTCCATCACCGTGCCGGCGGCGCGCGCACAGGAGCTGGAGCCGCTGCGCGCTGCCGCCGAGAGCGCGGTGAAGGCGATGCCGGACGTTGCCGGGGCGATGGTGGCGCTGACCGCCGAGAAGAAGGGCGGCGGCATGGAAGGCGCGCCGCCGCGCCGGCCTGCGGCCGCGCAGCCCTCCCCACCGGCCCGCCCTGCCGCGCAGCAGGCGAGGCCGGCGCCTGCGGCACCGTCGCATTCCACCGCCAAACGCGGCGTTCCGGGCGTCGAGGCCATCATCGCGGTTGCGAGCGGCAAGGGCGGCGTCGGCAAGTCGACCACCGCCATCAACCTTGCTCTCGGGCTCGCCGCGCTGGGGAAAAAGGTCGGCGTGCTCGACGCCGACATCTACGGCCCGTCCATGCCCCGGCTGCTTGGCATCCGCGGCCGGCCGGAGACGAAGGACGGCCGGATCCTCCAGCCGATGCAGAACTTCGGCCTCAAGGTCATGTCCATAGGCTTCCTGGTTGAAGAGGAAACGCCGATGATCTGGCGCGGGCCGATGGTCATATCGGCGCTCACCCAGATGCTGCGCGAGGTGGACTGGGGCGAGCTCGACGTGCTTGTCGTCGACATGCCGCCCGGAACCGGCGACGCCCAGCTCACCATGGCCCAGCAGGTGCCGCTGGCCGGCGCCGTCATCGTCTCCACACCGCAGGACCTGGCCCTGATCGATGCCCGCAAGGGCTTGAACATGTTCAGGAAGGTCGATGTGCCGCTGCTCGGCATCGTCGAGAACATGAGCTATTTCGTCGCCCCCGACACCGGCAAGCGCTACGACATCTTCGGCCACGGCGGCGCGAAGAAGGAAGCCGAGCGGCTCGGCGTCGCCTTCCTCGGCGAAGTGCCGCTGGAAATGGGCATCCGCGAAAGCTCTGACGACGGCAGGCCGGTGGTTGCCGCGAAACCGGACGGGCCGGAAGCGAAAATCTATCGCGATATAGCCGCGAAGGTCTGGGAACGGCTGGAAGAAGAGAAGGTGGCGGCGGAAGGCGCGGCCCCGGCGATCGTGTTTGAGTAGTGAATGGTGAAATAGTGAATGGAAAGAGAGAGTTAACTTGAATGGCGGGGCGAATTCAATGCTCTGCCATTCACCATTCACCATTCACCATTCACCATTCACCATTCACCACGCTACCCTCCCACCTTCTCCCCGAAGGTCGAGAAGAACTGTCCGGCCAGCTTCTTCGAGGTCGAGGTGATCAGCCGGCTGCCGAGCTGGGCGATCTTGCCGCCGACATCGGCCTTGGCTTCGTATTTCAATATCGTCGCATCCTCGCCGTCCGGCGTCAGCGTCACGTCGGCGCCGCCCTTGGCGAAGCCGGCGATGCCGCCCTTGCCCTCGCCCTGGATGGTATAGGAATGCGGCGGCTTCAGGTTCTTCAGGGTCACCTCGCCGTTGAAGGTCGCCTTGATCGGTCCGATCTTGAGCACCACGGTCGCGGCCATCTCGGTCGGCGACTTCATTTCAAGGCTCTGGCAGCCGGGAATGGCGTCCTTGAGGATTTCGGGGTCGTTGAGCGCCGCCCAGACCTTTTCGACGGGCGCGGTGATGCGCTCCTCGCCTTCGATCACCAAAGCCATTGATCCCTCCCTCGGAAAGCGTCTATCGCAGATACGGGTAGCTCACGGACCGGTCTCCTGTCCATCGCACCAAAGTCCGGGTATGCGACGCCTTGCCTCTTGTCTGGCGAAACACGTTGCCATATTCATTTGTCATACAAATAAGGAATTCCTTCATGGCAGGCGCCCCCACCCCGAAGAAGCTCCGGTCGCAGGAGTGGTTCGACAACCCGGACAATCCGGGCATGACGGCGCTCTATCTGGAACGCTACCTGAATTTCGGCCTGACGCGCGAGGAACTGCAATCCGGCAAGCCGCTGATCGGCATCGCCCAGACCGGCTCGGACCTGTCGCCCTGCAACCGGCATCATCTGGAGCTGGCCAAGCGCATCCGCGCCGGCATCGAGGCGGCCGGCGGCGTTCCCTTCGAGTTCCCCTGTCATCCCATCCAGGAAACTGGCAAGCGCCCGACCGCCTCGCTCGACCGCAACCTCGCCTATCTGTCGCTGGTGGAGGTGCTCTACGGCTATCCGCTCGACGGCGTGGTGCTGACGATCGGCTGCGACAAGACCACGCCTGCCATGCTGATGGCGGCGGCGACGGTCAACATTCCGGCGATCGCGCTGTCGGTCGGCCCGATGCTGAACGGCTGGCACAAGGGCAAGCGCACCGGGTCCGGCACCATCGTGTGGGAATCGCGCCAGCGCCTGTCCGCCGGCGAGATCGACTACGACGAGTTCATGGACATCGTCGCGTCCTCCGCGCCGTCCACCGGCTATTGCAACACGATGGGCACGGCCACCACCATGAATTCGCTGGCCGAAGCGCTCGGCATGCAGCTTCCGGGCTCCGCCGCCATTCCCGCACCCTACCGCGAGCGCGGCCAGATCGCCTACGAGACCGGCAAGCGCATCGTCGACATGGTGCGCGAGGATTTGAAGCCGTCCGACATCATGACGCGCGAAGCCTTCGAGAACGCCATCGTCGTCAACTCCGCCATCGGCGGCTCCACCAACGCGCCGATCCATCTGAACGCCATCGCCCGTCACCTCGGGGTAAAACTCGACAATGACGATTGGCAGGCCGTCGGCCACAGGATCCCACTTCTGGTCAACCTTCAGCCGGCCGGCGAGTATCTCGGCGAGGACTATCATCATGCCGGCGGCGTGCCGGCCGTGGTCGCCGAATTGATGAAAGCGGGCCTGCTGCCGCATCCCGAGGCCATGACGGCGAACGGGCGCTCGATGGGCGAGAACTGCGCGGCTGCGCAGATCATGGACGACAACGTCATCCGCACCGTCGCCGACCCGCTCAAGAAGGAGGCCGGCTTCATCAACCTGAAGGGCAATCTGTTCGACAGCGCCATCATGAAGACCAGCGTGATCTCGCCGGAATTCCGCGACCGCTATTTGTCCAACCCCGACGATCCCGACGCCTTCGAGGGCAAGGCCGCCGTCTTCGACGGGCCGGAGGATTATCACGCGCGCATCGACGATCCGGCCGAGAACATCGACGAACACACAATCCTGTTCATGCGCGGCGCCGGCCCGATCGGCTATCCGGGCGGGGCCGAAGTGGTCAACATGCAGCCGCCGGCCTACCTCATCAAGAAGGGCGTGCACTCGCTGCCTTGCGTCGGCGACGGCCGCCAGTCGGGCACGTCCGGCACGCCGTCAATCCTAAACGCCGCGCCGGAAGCTGCGGCCGGCGGCGGCCTCGCCCTGCTCAGGACCGGCGACCGCGTGCGCATCGACCTGCGCAAAGGCACCGCCGACATTCTGATCTCCGAGGACGAACTGACCAGGCGCCGCTCCGAACTGCAAGCCGCCGGCGGCTATCGGTATCCGGAGCACCAGACGCCCTGGCAGGAAATCCAGCGCGCCATCGTCGACCAGTTCGACCAAGGCATGGTGCTGAAGCCGGCCGTGAAATACCAGGACGTCGCCCACACGATGGGCGTTCCGCGCGACAATCACTGAGTATCATCGCTCCCCCTCAAGGGCCGGCAATTGCATAGGGTGCAGCACCCCACCCCTCCCCCCCCCCCCCGCAAGTGGGAGGGGAACTTTGCGACCGCGCCACGCCGCGCCAACGCTGGCGATCTTGGGCGAAACGGCAATGTCGGCGTCCCCCTCCCCCTTGAGGGGAGGGGACAGGGGTGGGGGTGCCGGTGCAGCGCGTCGACTTTTCTTTGCGTCGGAACGGTTGAGGTTACCCCTCCCGGCCCGCTGCGCGGGTCACCCTCTTCTCAAGGAGGGAAAATTACCCGCCCATGCCGCTGCGTGGCAGCTTGATGAGATCGCCGAAACGGGCACGCAGCCTGTCGTCCATCGGGCGCGGGATGTGGCGGGGGAAGCGTTCCGCCAGAACGCGCTTCTTCTCGGCGATGGCCCGCTGAAGGATGTCGGGCTTGCCCTTCTCGTTCCATTCCTTGGGCGAGAAGCGGTCGCCGGCGGCGGGATAGAAATACTCCGTCTGCATCAGCCTCAACGTCTGCTCGTGGCCGAGATAGTGGCCCGGCCCGTTGAGGCACACGTCGGCGATCGTGTCGAGCGACAGCGCCGCGTCCGTCACCTCGATGCCGCGCACGCAGCGCTGGCACATGCCCAGCATGTCGTTGTCGATGATCAGGCTCTCCAGGCAGAAGCCGAGCAGCGAGGCGTGCATGCCGGCCGATTCATAGACGAGGTTCAGGCCCGACAGGCCCGCCATCACGTCGGTGATGCCCTTCTCGAAGCCGGACTGGATGTCGGGCAGTTTGGAATCGGCCATGCCGGCGGCCGAGCCGCCCGGCAGGTCGTAGAACTGTGCCATCTGCGCGCAGGCTGCCGTCAGCAGCGCCTGCTCGGCCGAGCCGCCCGACATGGCGCCGGTCCTGAGGTCGGAGACGAAGGGCCATGTGCCGAAGATCGCCGGATGGCCGGGCTTTATGGCGTTCACGTAGACGAGACCCGCCAGCACTTCCGCCACCGCCTGCACCACCGCGCCGGCGATCGCGGCGGGCGCGGTCGCGCCGGCCTGCCCGGCCGAGAGCAGCAGGATCGGGATGCCGCCTGCCACGCAGGCTTCCAGCACGCCGCAGGCATCCTCGGCGAATTTCATCGGCGGCACGACGAAGCAGTTGGAGTTGGAGACGAAGGGCCGCGCCCGGAAGTTTTCCTCGCCGCCGGCGATGGCGTAAAGCATCTCCAGCGCAGGCGCCACGTTCTCGCGGACGGTGAAGGACGTACCGACATGCTTCGAGGTGCCCGACACGCAGGCATAAAGCGTGTTGAAGTCCATCTCCAGCGGGTCGGGAATATCGCGGGGCACCATCGGCCGCTGGAAGAAATGGATGTTGTCCAGTCCGTCGACGATGCGGGCGGCGTCATAGATGTCCTGCAACAGGCTCTCGCGGTATTCGCGCTTCTCGACGTCGACCAGATGCACCGCCGCGCCGGCTGTGCCGTAGTGCACGCGCTTGCCCTGGATCACCATGTCGTGTTTGGGGTCCTGGCCGCACAGCGTGAAGTTGCGCGCGGCCCGCTTGATCGTGTCGAGCACGAGGTTGCGCGGAAAACGGATGCGCCCGTCCGGCCCAAGCGTCGCACCGACCCCTGTCAGCGCCTCGATGCAGGAGGGAATGGCGTTGGCGAAACCGACCGTCTCCAGCAGCGTCAGCACTGCCTCGTGGATGCGTTCGAGGTCGTTCCGGCTCAAAGGAGCGTAGCGCCCGCCTTCGAGCCCGGCGCGCACTGGCCTTATGTCATCGGCCAGAGGCGCGGCCCGCATGGCGCGGCGCGCCTCACGTCCGCCCGAGCGGCGGGAGCGCTGCTCCTCGGCCGCAACGCCTTGCGATTCAACGACAACCGACATGTCAGGCACTCCACCATTGCGGCGAAGCCAGTCACGGGCCGGTTGGTCCAGCGTCGTTCCGCTTCGTTCCCTGACACGTGACTATGACGCTGTCATTGGCACAGACCATGAGCCAGTGAAATCACTGCGGATGGGCCAGACAAAGGCTTTGCTCGCCCCGCTTAAGGCAGGGCCATCGCATATGGCGTCGTACCCCCACCCCTGTCCTTGCCGGGGCGAGCCACGCGTCTCGCCCGTCCTTCGGACCCCCACAAGGGGGAGGGGAACTTTGCGGTGCCGCCACAACCCGCTAACGTCCAAGACGAAACGGGCGCGCCTGAATCCCCCTCCCCCTTGAGGGGAGGGGTTAGGGGTGGGGGGTCCTGTCATCTGCCTTCGATGAAACTTTTGCGATCACCCTCCCGTCCACGGGGAGAGGATGCCGGCAGGCAGGTGAGGGGCGGCGTGAGCTTGCTGGGCTGGCTCCACCCTTCATCCGTCACTTCATGACACCTTCTCCCGCAACCGGGAGAAGGAAGGAGCTCAAGCCGCCGCCGGCCTGCGTCCCGCCGCCGTCGCCAGTTCTCGGATGCCCGGCTCGATGTGCTGCAGCGCGATCGAGGAGATGCCGAGCCGCATGAAGCGCGTCGGCCTGTCCGAGCGGTCGAAGAAGCGGTCGCCCGGCTCGATGATAACGCTGCGGCTCGCCGCCACCGAGGCGAGTTCGCGCGAATCCGTGCCGCGCGGACCTTCGAGCCACAGCGAGGTGCCGCCGGCCGAGTCGGTCGAGCGCCATTCCGGCAGGAAAGCGTCGATCGCGTGGACAAGGCGCTTGCGCCTTTCCTCGAAGGCCGCCGACAGGCGCCTGACCAGCGCCTCGTGATGGCCGAGCGACAAAAACAGCGCCACCGCGCGCTGGTTGTTGGCCGGGGGGTGCCTCAGCATGAAGCGGCGCAGTGCCCTCAGTTCCGCGATCAGGTCGGCGGAGGCGACGATGTAGCCGAGCCTCAGGCCCGGAGCCAGCGTCTTCGACATCGAGCCGACATAGATGACGCGGCCGGAGCGGTCGACGCTCTTGAGCGCCTGCTGCGGCGCCTCGTCCAGCAACTGGCTGTCGTAGCCGTCCTCGATGATGATCTGGTTGTGCTGGTTGGCGCGCGACAAAAGGTCCTGCCGCCGCTCGGCCGACAGCGGCACCATGGTCGGGCAATGATGGCTCGGCGTGACGAAGACGAAATCGGCGTCGCTGGAAATCGCCGACGTGACGATGCCGGACTGGTCCACCGGCACCGGCTGCACCTCGGCGCCCGCGAGCTTGAAGATCGAGCGCGCGTCGGGATAGCCGGGGTCCTCCATCGCCACCTTCGAGCCCTTGGTCATCAGAAGCGTGGCCAGCATGTAGAGCGCGTTCTGCGCGCCCAGCGTGACGATGATCTCGTCGGGATTGGCGAAGATGCCGCGCCGCGGCAGGAGCCGCGCCTGGATCTGCTCGATCAGCAGCGGGTCGTCGCGGTCGACCATGTCGGAGGCCCAGTTGCGGATCTCCAGCACCGCCAGCGCCATGCGGTTGCACTCGCGCCATTCGGCGGTCGGGAACAGCGCGGGGTCGAACTGGCCGTAGACGAAGGGGTAGGACGACTTGATCCAGTTGTCGTGCTTGGCCGGCGGCGGCATGTCGCTGGCGGCGATCCGCCGGCGCTTCTTCCAGTCGATCTCGTTCGACTGTTCGGGCGTCTTCTGCGGCTTGGCCGGCGTGGTCAGCACCTCCGGATTGACGAAATGGCCGCGCCGCTCCTTGGCGATGAGGAAGCCCTGGTCCACCAGTTGCTGGAAGGCGAGGACCACCGTGCCGCGCGCCACGCCGAGCTTCTCGGCGAGGATGCGGCAGGACGGCAACGGCATCGAGGCGGCGATCTGCCGGTCGAGGATCGCGGCGACGATCGCCTGGCGGATCTGCGCCTGAAGGGTCTGCCCGGACTCCGGAGAAATGCGGAACAGGCCCGACCATATGGCCGTGTCATTGCGCTGTGGCATAAAATTCCTCCTGGATCGGTCAGTCTTTTCCGGCTTTGTGGACCAGCGGAGACTAAGCCTGGCATAAGGGGTTGCGCCAATCAATTTTTCTGATTTATCCGATTTATGCCAGTGATCCATTGCGCGCTCGGCCGATCATGAAGAACGGTTGAAACGGCCGCGCTTAAGGACGATAGTCCGCGCGCTTCGGCTTCTGCCAAAGGCAGGCGCCGGGCTGGTTTGTTCAATGCACCAGGAGCCTGACGTGGACCGCACCGCCTTCGCCAAGCAGCTTACCGCCCTCAAGGCGCATCGGGATGCGCTGCCCACCGACATGCGCGCGGTCTTCGCCGCCGATCCGGGCCGCTTCGGCCGCTTCTCGGTGAACGACGGCGATCTCCTGCTGGACTATTCGAAAAGCGCCGTCGACCAGAAGGCGATGACCATGCTGGGCGAACTGGCGGCCGCCGCCGGCGTCGAGGAAAAGCGCGCGGCCATGTTCGCCGGCAAGCACATCAACATCACCGAGGACCGCGCGGTGCTGCATACGGCGCTGCGCAACCTCGACGGCAAGGGGCTGCATGTCGACGGGCAGGATATCCAGAAGGACGTCCGCTCGGTGCTCGACGCAATGAGCGCCTTCGCCGATGCGGTCCGCTCCGGCAAGGCGACTGGCGCGACGGGCAAGAAAATCACCGACGTGGTCAATATCGGCATCGGCGGCTCCGACCTCGGCCCGGTCATGGCGACGCTGGCGCTGGCGCCTTACCATGACGGCCCGCGCTCGCACTACGTCTCGAACATCGACGGCGCGCACATGCACGACACGCTGAAGGGGCTCGATCCCGAGACGACGCTGTTCATCATCGCCTCGAAAACCTTCACCACCGTCGAGACCATGACGAACGCCGAGACGGCCCGCCGCTGGGTCGAGGCGAAGCTCGGCAAGGGCGCGGTGGCGCACCATTTCGCCGCCGTCTCCACCGCGCTCGACCTCGTCGCCAAGTTCGGCATCCAGAAGGACCGGGTGTTCGGCTTCTGGGACTGGGTCGGCGGCCGCTACTCGGTCTGGGGCGCGATCGGCCTGCCGGTGATGATCGCGGTGGGGCCGCGGAATTTCCACGCGTTTCTCGCCGGCGGCCATGAGATGGACGAGCATTTCCTCAACACGCCGCTGGACAGGAACCTGCCGATGCTGCTCGGCCTCGTCGGCTTCTGGCACCGGGTCGTATGCGCCTATCCGGCCCGCGCGATCATCCCCTACGACCAGCGCCTGTCGCGCCTGCCGGCCTATCTGCAGCAGCTCGACATGGAATCGAACGGCAAGAGCGTCACCGTGGATTCCAAGCCCGTGACGACCCCGACGGGACCGCTGGTCTGGGGCGAGCCGGGCACCAACGGCCAGCACGCCTTCTTCCAGCTTCTCCACCAGGGCACCGACACCATTCCGGTCGAGTTCATGGTCGCCGCGATCGGCCACGAACCTGACCTGAAGCACCATCACGACCTGCTGCTGGCCAATTGCCTGGCGCAATCCGAGGCGCTGATGAAGGGCCGCACGCTGGAGGAGGCCCGCGCGCAGATGCTGGCCAAGGGCCAGAAGCCGGATTTCGTCGACCGCATCGCGCCGCAGCGCGTCTTTGCCGGCAACAGGCCCTCGATAACCCTCGTCTACCGCGAACTCGACCCGCGCATGCTCGGCCGTCTGATCGCGCTCTACGAGCACCGCGTCTTCGTCGAAGGCGTTCTCTACGACATCAACTCCTTCGACCAGTGGGGCGTGGAACTCGGCAAGGAACTGGCGACCAGCCTGCTGCCTGTCGTGGAAGGCAAGGAGAGTGCCGCAGGCAGGGATGCCTCGACCGCCGGCCTCGTGGAACACATCCACCGGCTGCGCGGGGAGTAGGCTTCGTTGGCGATCAAGGGGGCGATCAAGGGAATCCTGTTCGACAAGGACGGAACGCTTGTCGATTTCAATGCCACCTGGTTCGCGGTCGCGGACCTGATGGCGATGGAAGCGGCCGAGGGCGACCGTGCCGGTGCCGACCGCTTCCTCGACATGGCCGGCTACGATTTCGCGGCGAAGCGCTTCAAGGCGGATTCGGTCTTCGCGGCAGGCACCAACCGGGAAGTCGTCGAATTGTGGTTTCCGGGCCTGGCGGCCGAAGACCGGCTCGAGGCGCTGCGTCACTACAACGAGATGACGGCCATCCAGGGATCGCAGATGGCGGTGGCGCTGCCGGGCATGGCGCAGGCGCTGGCCGCGCTCCACGCCAGGCCCTATCGGCTGGGCGTCGCCACCAATGATTCGACCGCCGGCTGCGAAAAGACGCTGCTGGCGCTCGGCGTGGCACAGCTTTTCGACGCCGCCTACGGCTACGACGCCGTCGCCAATCCCAAGCCCGCGCCCGACACGGTGCTGGCGTTCTGCGACCTGACCGGGCTGAAACCTTCGGAGATCGCCATGGTCGGCGACAACCGCCACGACCTCGAAATGGCGCGCGCGGGCGGCTGCGGGCTTGCCGTCGGCGTTCTTTCCGGCACCGGCACCCGCGACACGCTGGCGCCGATGGCCGACGTGGTGCTGGACTCCATCGCGGACCTGCCGGCCTATCTCGAAGGGAAGTGAGCGGCGCCAGCGTTTCCCTGCAGCTTGCGGGGAAGATGCAGGCCGAGGCCCGACGGAGGGTTAGCCAGCCGTGGAATGCGATGCCTTCCTGACGTCAGTGCCGTCTAAGCAACCCCTCTCCGTCGCGGCTTCGCCGCGCCACCTCTCCCCAAAGGGGCGAGGAACCCAGGTTCTGCTTGGCCAGCGCTCAGCCGAAACAGTGCTCAGCCGAAACGATGATGAGCTTGCTCAAGAGCTGATAATCGCACAGCACGAGTTTGGCGGGCTCGGTTCCTCGCCCCTCTGGGGAGAGGTGGCGCGGCGAAGCCGTGACGGAGAGGGGCTCTTGCGCCCACATCTCATCATCGCCACGCTGCGGAAATCCGCCCTGGCCATTGATCAAGGAATGTCCCCCCGCGCGCAGAGGCGAGAAGGTCGGGACGCAAAGCACCATCGTCATCCCGGCCAAGCGAGCTTGCGAGCGCAGAGCCGGGATCCAGTCCGTGACCATGGAGATGTTCCGGACTGGATCCCGGATAGCCGACCTACGCTGCGCTTCGATCGGCTTCCGGGATGACGTGGGGTTCAGTTGCCGGCGCTGCCTTATGACGTATCGGGCGCGGCCAACGATGCCGGACGGCCCGCGTGCAAGGCAGGCGTCTTCCGGACGACGAACGGATGGATCGCGTTGGGCAGCGTGGCCCTTTGCATCAGCAGGGCCATGAGCAGCATCGCCAGCGCGCGCAAACGTGCCGCGAGCCGCAAGGCGTCGTCGACGGTGTCCTGTCCGCCGGCCGAGACCGGCGCGCCGGCGCCGATGAGAAAATCATGCGCCTCGGCTTCGGCGACACTCAGAATGCCGAGCAGATACCGGCGGCGTGGGGCAGAGAGGCCGGCGGCGATGTCGGCCAGATCGGCGAGGGAAAACAGCAGCGCCACGATGCGCCCCAGCACATCGCGGTTCCAGCCTGTTCCCCAGTCCTCCATTCCAGCCTCCTGTTCGGGTGAGACAAGTATTGGGCAGGTGTGAGAGGGTGTGGAGAGATTTTTCGCGCCGCCTCATCCACCTGCGTCATTCCGGGGCCGCGCAGCGGAGCCCGGAATCCAGTCCGCCGACCTTGCTCGTTCAGGCCCGGCTTAGCAGCGTTCCCGCTCTGGATTCCGGGTTCCGCTGCGCGGCCCCGGAATGACGGCCTCTGTGCGCCGCCTCATTTGGCCAAGCCGTTCCGGCA
>Ga0222427_100698_pt1 | contig 35149 bp, 29 predicted proteins | sample 2B20Ametagenome_FD_182890 | JGI IMG/M metagenome (GOLD analysis project Ga0222427, IMG submission 182890) | Enriched microbial communities from leaf-cutter ant dump, University of Wisconsin, Madison, United States - 2B20A (version 2) | ecosystem: Environmental > Terrestrial > Nest > Insects nest...
GCCGTACCAGCCAGGCCGGCCGGTCCTCGGGGCTGTGCGGCAGCACGAAGCGCAGCGGCCAGATGATGTGGGGCGCCGCCTTCAACAGCACCTCGCGCTCGATCAGCGCCTCGCGCACCAGCCGGAATTCGTAATATTCGAGATAGCGCAGCCCCCCGTGCACCAGCTTGCCAGAGCGCGACGACGTCCCTTCGGCCAGGTCCCCCTTCTCCGCCAGCACTACCGACAACCCACGCCCCGCCGCATCCCGCGCAAGACCGGCACCGTTGATCCCACCGCCGATCACAAACAGATCGACGCTGTCCGGTTCAGACATCCGCTGCTCCTTCAGATCCTTGTGCGGAAGCATCCGCCGCTCGACAGCAGGGCAATGTCTGTTCTCCTCCCCGTTTGCCTGCATACGCCTCGCCGCGGACGCAGTTCCATGAACGCGCGGCGGCGCATCCATACACGGCGCCATCTCGGCTGCATTCTAAAATTATCATGGAAATAACACAATGCATGAATTTTTTTGCTGGCACCGAAGTTTTATTCAGCCATATTGATATGATCGGGACCGCGAGGAACCGCGCCCGGCGCAGCAGCTTCGCCGAGGGAGGCGCAGGCGCAAACACAAGGGGCTCGAGGCATTTCAGGTTAGCCTGCCGCACCTTGCGAGAAATGTGGCTGTGAGAAAAAATACTGCCTGATTAACCGGTTAATGACAATATTCCAGTATTGGAACGACCCCTGTGCCGCATCCGCCAAGATGAAGCGCATACCCCATCCGACCACGACACCGGTCCGACGAGGCGAATTCAGGTACGGCAATGCCTTTGACAATTCGCCCGCCGAAAATCGTTTTCGCAGGACAACAGGCCATACCGGAGCAGTTCCGAAACCTAACATACTTGACGCAAATATAACACGGATATAACATGAATGCAGACTGAAAACGATGCGGGAGGAAACGCGCATCACAGGTCGGGGGCGGAGAGCATTGATGCAGGCAATTGGCTCGGAAACGTGCTGTCACCGCCAGGCGGGCATCGGGCCACGCGCGCCGGCTGCCGACGCCGCCTCCCTCGGCATTCACCGGTTCCATCCCAACCAAGAGCTTGAACCCAAACAAGAGCTTGAACGATGAACGTCATGCCAGCCCGAACGCCGAAAGCCCCTGCCCCGTCGCGCCGTGGCCTGACGATCGCCATCGGCCTCGGCATCGTGGTTCTCGCTGCGATCGCGCTCGACACGAAAGTGGTCGGGATCGGCTCCGACGCGGACGTGCGCAAGGAAGCTTTCTCGCCCGATCAATTCGGCGACAAGGAGTTTCCCCGTATCCAGACCTTCGTCGTGGAACACGCGGTCGACGCGGCGACCCTCGGCCCCGCGGTCCTGGCGGACAAGAAGGCGGCGGCCGCCCAGTACGGCACCGCATCCTCGACCGGCGCCATCTTGCCTGTCCGGCTGACCGGCACGGCCGGAGAAGCAAGGTCCGGCGTTTACGACCTCAAGGTCGAAGGGGTACCTGAGGACATCCATGTCCGCGTGCAGATGGGGCCGGCCATCAACGGCACCGACCTGCGCGACGCGACCGGCGACATCGCATTCGGCTCCTTCAAGAATCAGATCGAATACCAGGACGCCGGCTCCGGCATCAACCGTGCCATGAAGAAGGCCGTGCTGGACGAGATCGACACGGCAAGCCTGTCGGGCAAGACGATGGAGATTTTCGGCGCTTTCCGGCTGATCAATCCCAAGAACTGGCTCATCACGCCCGTGAAGGTCACGGTCAAATGATCGATGTTTCAGGCTCCACGCCGGCAAACGTCCCGGCAAAGGGCGAGGTCGTCCTCGCGGCCCGCAACATCGCCAAGTCCTACAGCGGGATCAAGGCGCTGAAGGGCGTCAACTTCGACATCCGCCGCGGCCAGGTGACGACGCTGTTCGGCGAGAACGGCGCCGGCAAGTCGACGCTGATGAAGATCCTGTCGGGCGTCGTCCAGCCGACATCGGGCGAGATCGTCCTCGACGGGCAGCCCATCGTCTTCTCCTCCTCCACCGACGCCCGCAACCACGGCATTTCGATCATCCATCAGGAACTCAGCCTCGCGCCCAACCTGTCGGTCCGCGACAACATCTTCATGGGCCGCGAGATCACCGGTCCGGCCGGCGTCGACTATGGAGCCGAGGAGCGCCAGGTCCGCGATCTGCTCAAGGAACTGGAGGAGGACATCGATCCGCTGACGCCGGTCGAGGAGTTGCGCCTCGGCCAGCAGCAGATCGTCGAGATCGCCAGGGCACTGTCGGTCGAAAGCCGCATCCTCATCATGGACGAGCCGACCTCTGCGCTTTCGGCCGCCGAGGTGGATGTGCTGTTCAAGGTCATCCGCGACCTGACCGCCAAGGGCGTGTCGATCGTCTACATCTCGCACCATCTGGAGGAAGCGCTGCAGATCACCGACCATGCGGTGGTGCTGCGCGACGGCAACATGACCGCCTCGGCGCCGCGCGCCGAGATCGACCTGGAATGGATCGTGCGCAATATGGTCGGCGAGAATTACGACCTCGGCAGCCCGCCGACCGGCTACGAATTCGGCCCGGTGATGCTGGCCGTGCGCGACCTGACCGTGCCGGACCCGGCCGGCGGCGGCTACAACGTCGTCGACCGCATGTCGCTCGAGGTCCGGGCCGGCGAGATCGTCTGCATCTACGGCCTGATGGGCGCGGGCCGCACCGAGCTTCTCGAAACCATCGCCGGCCGCTTCACCGCCACTTCGGGCGAGATCGTCCTCGACGGCAGGGAGATTTCCCATCTCTCCATAGGCGAGCGCATCGCGCGCGGCCTCGCCCTGGTGCCGGAAGACCGCCAGCGCGACGGACTGGTCCAGACCATGTCGGTCGGCCAGAACCTGTCGCTGGCATCGATCCGGGAATTCACCCGCGGCGTGTTCACCTCGATCCGGCTGGAAAAGGCGCTGATCCGGAAATCGATCAGCGACGTGACGGTCAAGACCGACGGGCCGGACGCGCCGATCGGCTCGCTGTCCGGCGGCAACCAGCAGAAAGTGGTGATCGGCAAGATGCTGGCGACCGACCCCAAGGTGATCGTGCTCGACGAACCGAGCCGCGGCATCGATGTCGGCGCCAAGGCGGAGGTGTTCCGCATTCTCGCCGCGCGCGCCGCCGCCGGCCAGGCCGTCGTCTACACCACGTCGGAAGTCAACGAATGCCTGTCGATCGCGCATCGCATCGTCATCATGCGGCGGGGCCGGATATCGGCCGAGTTCGGTGCCGATGTTTCCAAGGAAAAGATCATGGCCGCCTCGGGCGAGGCGGAGGCAGCGTGAGCGGGATCGCGACATGACCGAAACGAACGCCAAACGACTGTCCTCCTCGGGGTCCGGCATCCTGAGCGGTGCCAATCCGGTCAAGCTCCTGCTCAGGGGGCGGGCGTTCTTCGCCCTGATCGCGATCGTCATCGTCTTTTCGCTGCTGTCGCCGAACTATTTCACCGCCTCCAACTTCCTCATCATGTCGTCGCATGTGGCGATCTACGGCATCCTGGCGATCGGCATGCTGCTGGTCATCCTGAACGGCGGCATCGACCTGTCGGTCGGCTCGATCCTGGCGCTGTGCGGCGTCGTCGCCGGCGCGCTGATGCAGGGCGTGGTGCTGAAGCCGTTCGGCGTCATCCTGTTTCCACCGGTATGGGCGGTGGTCGTGCTGACCTGTGCGCTCGGCGCCGTTCTCGGCGCCTTGAACGGCGTCCTCATCGCCTGGTTCAAGGTGCCCGCCTTCGTCACCACGCTGGGCGTCATGTACATGGCGCGCGGTATCGCGCTTTTGATGACCAACGGCCTGACCTACAACAATCTCGCCGGCCGGCCCGAACTCGGCAATACCGGCTTCGACTGGCTGGGCTTCAACCGGCTGGCCGGCGTGCCGATCAGCGTCATCGTGCTGGCCGTGCTGGCCGTGCTGACCGGCCTCATGCTCGCCCGCTCCTCTTTTGGCCGCTGGCTCTACGCCTCCGGCGGCAACGAGAACGCGGCCGACCTTTCCGGCGTGCCGGTGAATTTCGTCAAGATCACCGTTTACACGCTGTCCGGCGTGCTTTCGGCGATCGCCGGCCTCGTGCTGTCGTCGCAATTGACCTCGGCCGGCCCGACCGCCGGCACCACCTACGAACTGACGGCGATCGCCGCCGTCGTCATCGGCGGCGCGGCGCTGACCGGCGGCCGCGGCACGGTGCGCGGCACCATGCTCGGCGCCTTCGTCATCGGCTTCCTGTCGGACGGGCTCGTCATCATCGGCGTGTCCTCCTACTGGCAGACCGTCTTCACCGGCGCAGTCATCGTGCTCGCCGTGCTGATGAACACGATCCAATACGGGGTGCGCGGCGTCCGTCGATGACGCCGTCCCCCGACAGAGCTTCTCCGGGACGGGAACCGCAGTCGAGACCGTAACCGGAAAGAAGGCCGAGAAATCGGCGGTCCAGCAATCGTAAAAGGGAGTGAGAAAATGATCGACAAGACCAGAAGGCTGCTGATGATCGCAGCCGCCGCACTGCCGCTGATGGCGACCCAGGCGTGGGCCGAGGGCCTCATCAGCATCATCGTCACCGATCCGGCCAACCCGTACTGGCTGACCGAGGGCCAGGTCGCCAAGGCGACCGCCGAAAGCCTCGGCTATACGGCCAATGTCAGCGCGCACAAGGGCGATACCAACACCGAAAGCACGCTGATCGACACCGCTATCACCAACAAGTCCGCGGCCATCATCCTCGATCCGGCCAATGCCGACGGCTCGATCGGCGCGGTCAAGAAGGCGGTCGCGGCCAACATCCCGGTCTTCCTCGTCAATGCCGAGATCAACCAGGAAGGTCTCGCCAAGGCACAGCTCGTCTCCAACAATGCGCAAGGCGCGGCGATCGGCGCACAGCAATGGGTCGAGGCGATCGGCGACAAGGGCAACTATGTCGAACTGTTCGGCAACCCGGCCGACAACAACGCCGCCACCCGCTCGAACGGCTACGAGACCGTGCTGTCGCAGTATCCGGACCTGAAGAAGGTCGGCAAGGAAGTCGCCAACTGGGACCGCACCCAGGGCTACCAGAAGATGCAGTCCCTGCTGCAGGCGCATCCCGACATCGTCGGCGTCATCTCCGGCAACGACGAGATGGCGCTGGGCGCCATCGCGGCGCTGAAGGAGGCCGGCAAGCTCGACCAGGTCAAGGTCGGCGGGTTCGACGGTTCGCCGGACGCGGTCGCCGCCGTCAAGGCGGGCGAACTGCAATACACTGTGTTGCAGCCTGTCGCGGTCTTCTCGGCCGAAGCCGTGAAGCAGGCCGACAAGTTCATCAAGACCGGCGAGACAGGCGCGTCCTCCGAAAAGCAGCTCTTCGATTGCGCCCTGATCACCAAGGACAATGTCGATAAATACACGGGGCCGTTCACGCTTTCCGAGTAAGGCACGGCGCATGAAGGGGCGCGCGCGACGCGCCCCTTTTTCCGCTGCACAAGATCCGCCAGCCCGTGAGGCGCCGCTTACCATCTGCGCCGGATGTGCGAATGGCATCGCAGGAGAGGCTTGGATGAAACATCGCGAGAGTCGGACCGAGCAGGCGTTGAAGACCCTTGCCGGGGATGAGGTGCCGGCCGACAGCCGTCATGCGCGCCAGCTTGTCCGCCGCCAGATGATGGCCGAAGCCGTTCTGGCGGAAGGCACGATGCGCATCGAGGACCTCACCGAGCGCTTCGGCATCAGCCTGATGACCGCGCATCGCGACCTCGACGAACTGATCGAGAAGGGCTTGCTGCGCAAGACGCGCGGCGTCGTTTCGGCAGCCCCGACCAGCCTTATCGAATCGAGCGACCTCTACCGCTCCTCGCGCCAGTCGACCGAAAAGCGCGCGATCGCGCAGGCGGCGGCAGCCTTCCTGGAACCCGGCCAGGCCGTGTTCTTCGACGATTCCACCACCGTCCTTCAGCTCGTACCGCATCTCGCCGCGCGCGTGCCGCTGACGGCGATCACCAATTCCATCACCCTGATGAACGAGCTGAAGGGCACGCGCGACCTCACCCTGCTCGGGCTCGGCGGACAGTTCTACAATTGGTGCAATGCCTTCATGGGGCCGGTCACGGTCACGGAGATTAGGCGGCTCAGGGCCGATTGCCTCTTCATGTCGATGTCGGCCATCACCGATGGCATGGTGTTCCACCAGTCGCCGGAAATGGTGGAAACCAAGCGCGCCATGTTCGACAGCGCCGCCATGCGCGTCCTGCTGGCCGACCACACCAAGTTCGAGCGCCGGGCATTGCACGCCATGTGTGCGCTCGACGAGTTCGACGCCATCGTCGTCGACGACGGGACGCCGCCCAGGCAGGTCGAGGCGATGAAGGCCGGCGGCATGAACGTCGTCGTCGCTTCCACGCTCAAGGACAGAACGTAACGATCATTGATGTTAATCTAACATCATGATATGAGATTTTCTCTCAAAATCCATGCCGCGTGCATGCGAGGTCCGGATGCCCTGCCTGCTGGGAATCGATAGCGGTCTGACCGTCACCAAAGCGGTGGTTTTCGACGAGTCCGGCGTCCCGCTGGCTGTCGCCCGTCGCCGGGTCACGCAGATCATGTCGGAACCGCGCCATGTCGAGCGCGACATGGACGGCCTGTGGCAGGCCACGGCCGAGGCGATCGCGCAGGCCGTGTCCGAGTGCGGTCGGCCGGCCTCCGACATCGCCGCCGTCGCCGCCACGGCGCATGGCGACGGGCTCTATATGCTGGGCCGCGACCGCCGGCCGCTCGGATACGGCATCCTGTCGCTCGACAGCCGGGCCGGAGACGTTGCAACCCGGTGGCAAGCCGACGGGACGGCAGAAAAGGCGCTGGCGCGAACCGGGCAGACGCCGCACGCCTCCGCCCCCTCCTCGCTGCTGGCCTGGATACGAGACCGCGAGCCGGAGCGCTTCGCCGATATCGGCCATGTGCTTGCCTGCAAGGACTGGCTGCGCTTCTGCCTCACCGGGAGCCTCGGCACCGATCTCACCGAGGCGAGCACCTCCTTCACGGCGGTCGATACGCAAGCCTACGCGCCCGACATCCTGCCGATCTTCGGCCTCGAAGCGCTCGCCGGGGCGCTGCCGCCGGTCGACCGTCCGGACCGGCCTGTCGGTGCCGTCACGGCGCAGGCCGCCCGGCAAACGGGGCTCCTCGCCGGCACGCCCATCGTGGCCGGCCTGCACGACGTGACCGCCTCCGCGCTCGGCGTCGGCGGCTACGGCGAAGGCGTGGTCGCCATCGTCGCCGGCACCTATTCGATCAACGAGACGGTCTCAACCGCGCCGCGCATCGACGGCCGGTGGTTCTGCCGCAACGGGCTGGCACCCGGCGAATGGAACAACATGTCGATCTCGCCGGCATCGGCGGCGAACTACGACTGGTTCCTCGACACGCTGTGCGGCGCCGAGCGGGCGGCGGCGGACGCCGACGGCCGGTCGATCCACGCCGTCGTCGGACCGGAAATCGAGGCGGCGCTGGCAAGGCCCTCGACCCTGCTCTTCCACCCCTATCTGTTCGGCTCGCCGCACGGCCCGGCCGCCAGCGCCGGATTCCTCGGACTGCGCGGCTGGCATGACCGCGGCGACATGCTGCGGGCGGTGATCGAAGGCATCGCCTTCAACCATCGCGTCCATGTCGATGCGCTGCGCGAAGGTTTTCCCGTGCGCGAGGCGCGGCTGACCGGCGGCATTTCGCGCAATCCCACCTTCGCCCAGATCTTCGCCGACGTGCTCAACATGCCGATCACGGTGACCGAAACGGAAGAAGCCGCCGCATGGGGGGCGGCTCTGTGCGCCGGCGCCGGCGTCGGCCTATTCGCCTCGCCGCGGCACGATCCGCGTGGCCCCGCCGCGCTTGGCCGCACCTACCGGCCGAACCCCGACCGCAGCGCCGCCCTGGACAGGCGCTACCGGCTGCATTGCGATATCGCCGACCGCCTCGCCGACACCTGGCCGGCGATCGAAGCGCTCGCGGAAGGAGAAGACCGATGAGCGCGGGCAATCGCCGGCAGGACATCGCCGATTATATCGTTCAACATGGCGAGGCGCGCATCGACGAACTTGCGACGGCCTTCGGCGTCTCGCGCATGACGATCCATCGCCACGTCGATGAACTGGCGCGCCAGGGCGTGCTGCGCAAGCTGCACGGCGCCGTTAGCGCGCAGCCGTCCGGCGTGTATGAAAGCCTCTTTCGCTTCCGTGCGGCCCATGCGACCGCCGCCAAGCAGGCGCTCGCCCGGGCGGCGCTGGCCGAGATCGAGCCTGGCCAGGTCGTCCTGATCGACGATTCGACCACCGTCAACGCGATCGGCCCGCTCCTGCCGCAGGTCGCCCCGTCGACCGTCGTCACCAACAGCCTGCCTTTGGCCGAGCAACTGGTGGGCATGGACGACCTGAACCTGATCCTGCTCGGCGGCGAATACCACCCGACCTACAACGCCTTCATCGGCCACATCTGCGAGAGCGCGTTTGAGAAGATCAGGGTCAATCTGCTCATCTGCTCGGCTTCGGCGATCAACGGCACCGCGGCGCTCATCCAGGACCCGCAGGTGGTGCGGGTAAAGCAGGCGATGGCCGCCGTCGCCTCGCGCACCGTACTGCTCGTCGATTCCTCCAAATTCGGCAAGGTGGCACTGCATCTCTTCGCGGACCTCGCCGATTTCGATCTCGTCATCAGCGACGACGGTCTCCCTGCCGAGATCGCGGGCAGCCTGCGGGCGGCCGGGGTCAATCTCAGGATCGTTCCGGTGCAATGACCCAAACGCCGTCAAATGTGGATGTCCTCATCATCGGTGCAGGCATCAACGGCGCCGGCCTGTTTCGCGACCTGTGCGAACAGGGCCTGACGGTGGCGATCGTCGACAAGGCGGATTTCGGTTCCGGCACCAGCGCAGCACCCTCGCGGCTCATCCACGGCGGCATCAAATATCTCGAGACGGGCGAGGTCGGCTTGGTCGCGCAGTCGACGCTGGAGCGCAACCTCCTGCTGCGCAATGCGCCGCACGCGGTGCGGCCGCTGCCGACCGTCATCCCGATCTTTTCCTGGTTGACCGGCATCGGAGCGGCGCTGCGCACCCTTTTCGGCAGCACGACCGCCCCGCGCGGGCGCGGCGCCCTGCTGATCAAGATCGGCCTCGCCCTGTATGACTTCTACGGCGCCCGCCGCCGCGTCATGCCCCGGCACGCGTTGTGGTCGAAAGCGCGGGCGTTGACCGAGATTCCCCCGCTCACGCCGCGCATCGTCGCGGCCGGCACATATTACGACGCGACCGTCCGCCATCCCGAGCGGCTGGTGCTCGAACTCCTTCAGGACGGCATCAGGGCCAACCCCGACTCCGGGGCCTTCAACTATGCGCAATTGCTGGAGAGCGACGGTACGGTCGTGCGCTTCGCCCTGCCCGCTGGCGCCGAGTGCAGCTTCCGGCCGCGCCTCGTCGTCAATGCGGCGGGACCCTGGATCGACCATGTAAACGCGGCGCTCGGCGCCTCGACAAAGCTGATCGGAGGTACCAAGGGCTCGCACATCCTGCTCGATCACCCCGACCTGTTGCGGGCGCTGAACGGCCGCATGATCTATTTCGAGGCGAACGACGGCCGCATCTGCCTGGTGTTCGACTATCTCGGCCGCGCGCTGGTCGGCTCGACCGACATCCGTGCCGCCGATCCCGAGACGGTGCGCTGCGAAGATGACGAGATCGATTATTTCCTGGCGAGCCTGCGCGATCTTCTGCCCGGCCTTTCCTTCGGGCGCGAGCAGATCGTCTATGCTTATTCCGGCATCCGTCCGCTGCCGGCGTCGGATGCCGCCGCGCCGGGCCTGATCAGCCGCGATCATTCGGCGCCCGTCATGGAGGCAGACGATAGCCGAACCTGGCCGATCGTCTCGCTGGTCGGCGGCAAGTGGACGACCTTCCGTGGCTTTGCCGAAGAGGTGGCAGACGGGCTGCTGGCGAGGCTTGGCCGTTCGCGGCGCGTGAGCACGCAGGGCCTCGCGATCGGCGGCGGCCGCGATTTTCCGGCAGACGCCACCGCGCGCGAAAACTGGCTTTCCGCCGTCACGGCCGAGACGGGCGCATCATCGGCGCGCGCCGAAATCCTGCTCGCCCGCTACGGCACGACGGCCCGCGCCGTTCTGGCGCACGAAGCCGGGCGGCAGGCCGAGCCGCTCGCCGACGCGCCCGACTACACGCCGGCGGAGATCGACTGGCTGGCGCGCAACGAACGCGTCGTCCATCTCGCCGACATCGTCATGCGCCGAACCGCACTGGCGATCACCGGCCGGCTCAGCCGCCGCGCTCTCGAACAGACCGCCGACATCGCGGCGGCCGCGTTGGGGTGGGACGCCGGACGGCGCGAGAACGAGCTGGAAGCGACGTCGAAGGAACTCGCCCAGCGCCATCGCCTTCGCCTCGACTGACCGGAGCCGGCCGGGACCTTGCGGACCGGCGACGTGACCGCGCATGGCGGTTCCACGGCTTGCTGACGAGAACCCCCTTCACATCTCCAGTCCCGCCTTACGGCTTTCAAGCGCCGAGACGACGTGGAAGCCGATCGTGCGGAAGGGTTCGGGGGCGATCCAGCTTGCGCGGCCCATGCTCTGCGCCATCGCGTCGTAGGCGCCTTCGCGGCCCAGGATCAGCTCGGCGAGATGACGGCCGAGCATGGTGCCTTTGGCGATGCCGCTGCCGTTGCAGCCGCCCGATGCGTAGAGCCCTTCCTCGAGTTGCCCCCACCACGGCGCGCCGTTCATGGTGAAGGCGGTCGTGCCGCTCCACAGATATTCGAACCCTATGTCGGCCAGATCAGGCCAGCGCCTGACGAAGCGATCGCGCAGGGCGGCGGTCGCCTCGCGCTCGTCGAGTTCGGCTTCATGCGCATAGAGGCTGCGGACCATCACCCGGTTGCGGCCGATCCGGCGCAGCGTCGTGCCGAGCCGATGCGACGGCAGAAGCCCCCAGGCTTCGGATTCGCCGATCGCGCCGAGACGGGCGTCCGCAATCTCCTCGGTCACGGCGGCATAGGTATAGATCGTCGCCATCCGCGATTTCAGATACCCGAATTTGGGAATGAAGCCGTTGGTGGCGAGCGCCAGACGCTTGCATTTCACCACGCCGCCGGCCGTCTCCACCACCCAGCCATCCTGCTTGCGGATCGCCGTCACCGGCGTGTTCTCGAACAGGGGGATGGATGAAGGCAGCGCGTCGGCAAGTCCGCGGATCAGCGCCGCCGGCTGCAGCAGGATGGTGTCCTTCATGTAGAGGCCGAAGCGGTAATAGGGGGAACCGATGCGGTGCTGGATATCCTCGCGCGACAGGACGGAGTGGGCGATGTTGTTGATGCGCGCCACCTCCACCACCTTGCGCAGCGACGCCTCGCCCGCTTCGGTCGCCGCGGCGCGGATCGATCCTGAATGCTGTATTTCGCATTGGATGCCGTTGTCGCTAACGATTTTCATCAGCCAGTCGAAGGCATCGGCATAGAAGCGGCCCTGCACGCGGGCCTTCTCGGCCATTTCCATCGTGGCGTTGCGGGGCAGCAGGTGCGAACTCGTAAAGCCGGAGTTGCGTGCCGAGGAACCCTCGCCGACCGTCGTCGCCTCGATCACGGCGATGCGCGCCTGCGGGTCGATCTCCTGAAGACGCCTCGCGACGGCAAGGCCGGTGTAGCCTGCTCCGATGACGCCGACGTCGACCGTCAGGTCGCGGTCGAGAGCCGGCCGCGGCAGGCGGGCCGGCAGCATGGCGTTCCAACCGCAGAGATTGGTGTATCGGGGATAGGTAAGCTTGGCCATTTCGATGCTCGGGCGAAATCCGGGGCCGCGCCGCAGCACGGCCCCCGGAGGGTGAAGATCAGTCCACGAAGTGGGTCTGCTCGGTCAGCAACGGGCCCAGCGACATCGAGCCCTTCAGCTCGAAGCCCCAGTCGAGCTTGTCGGTGCGTGCCCAGACCTGCGCCGTCTCGGTGATCGGGACGCCGCAGACGTCGGCGACGATCAGCTTCTGCGCCTCCTGCCACAAGGCAATCTGTTTCTCGGGATCGACCTCGGTGCGAGCTGCCTCGATCTGCTTGTCGGCGACGCTGCAATGGCTGAAATTCGTCACCTGGGCGGGCTGACCCATCGCGCTCTTGGAATCGTAGAACTGCGTCAGATAGATGTCCGCCACCGGGAAACGCGCCGCGCTGTAGTCCACCAGAGGGCTGAGATCCTTGCGGATCATCTGGTGCCATGTGGCATGTTCCACCGGCTGCAGGTCGAGCTTGATGCCGGCTTTCGCCAGTTGCGCCTGCAGGATCTGGTCGGTCGTCGCGTAGCTCGGCATCTGGCTGGAGATCATCTTGATCGTGATGCCGTTCGGATATCCGGCTTCCGCCAGCAGGGCCTTCGCCTTCTCGACGTCGTAGGACAACAGCCCGGGGTCAGGATTGAGGCCCAGATTGTTCGACGGAATGACCGATTTCGCGACGCGCGTGAAGTCCGCTCCGCGGAATTGCGCGATCTCGGCCGCATTCACGGCATGCGCCACAGCCTGCCGCACCTTAATGTCGTCGAACGGTTTCTGTGTCCGGTTGAGGTGCAGCACCGCGAGTTCGGACGGGTCGAAGATATCGATCTTCACGCCCGGTGCGGCCTTGACGCGCTGGAGCCAGCGCTGGTCGGCGGTGCCGGCCTCGACGTCGATCTCGCCCGCGGTGAAAGCGAGGTCGCGGGCGGCGGCAGCGTTCAGCAGCCGGTAGGTGATTTTCTCGATCTTGGGCTTGCCGCGGAAGTAACCCTTGTGCGCCGTATAATGGACGGCGACGCCCGGCTCCATGGACTCGAACTGGAAGGGACCGAAGCCGACCGGATTGCGAGTGAAATCGTCGCCGCGCTCCTCATACGCCTTCTTGCAGATGATGAAGCCGCCCGAATAATTGGTCAGCAGCCCGAGCATGCTCGGCACCTGGCTGGAAAGCGTGATCTTCACCGTATAGGGATCGACGGCCTCGACGCTCTTGAACGCCGTATAGTCGGAAGCGAAGGCCGAGCGCTTCGGGTCCGCCGCCTTCTTCAGGCTGAACACCACGTCTTCGGCGGTGACCTCGCCGTAGTCGTGCTGCCATTGCACGCCGTGACGCAGCTTGAAGGTCCAGACCAGCTTGTCGTCGCTCGCCTGCCAGCTTTCCGCCAGGTCCGGCTCGATGGTCGCCGGATCGGTCGAGCCGGGCGCGAAGCGCACCAGCGCGCCGAATATCCAGGCGACCTGCGTGCGGTCCGACGTGCTGGAGGCGAAGTGCGGATCGAGATTGCCGACATCCGCTGCCGCGGCGCCGAGCCTGAGTTCCGTCTGCGCCGCATGGGCCGGCAACAGGGCCAGCCCGGTGGACGCCAGGAGAACGGCAAGCGCTCCCGAAAATAGATGTCTGGATATCATCGTTTTCTCCTCCGTTATTGTCAGTTGGCTGCCTGCGGAAGGTCGAGCGCCGCCAGCAGCGGAGCGAACCCGACCGTGTGAAGATCCCCCACCGCGGAAATGATCCCCTGGCGGCTTCCGTCGCTCAGGCTGATCCTGCCGATATTGGTGAACTTGCGCGTCACCTGGTCCCAGGTCATCGGGTTCGCGACGTCGCCGAGAGGATGGTCGATCACCAGTTCCCGGACGCCGTCGCCCTGGTCCATAAGGACCCGGGCCGGGGTGCGGACCGGGAACGATGCCGCGAAATCCGAGGACGTCTCCAGTTCGATCCTGCCGGCAAGGCCGAGGACATCCGGGTCCGTGAGGCTGCCCGGGTCGACCGGCTGCAGGGCTTCGCTGCCGCGCAGGGCGGCAAGCGCGCAACTGAAATAGAAACTGTACTGGCCGCCCTCCAGCGAGTTCGGCGCCCTCTCGTTGGCCAGCCGCAACGCCTGCGGAAAGGTCTCGATGCGCAGCCGCCTGATGTCGCGGCCCTGCTGGCGCAGCGACAGGATGGCGTCGATGGCGGCGTGCATGTATCGGCAGCACGCATAGGGCTTCAGATAGCATTTCTGGAGTTCCCATGCGCTGCCGAGGTCGTCCAGCAGCACCGCGCGGTCGTAGCGCGCTTCGTTGTCGAGCAGATCCAGCGGCCCGGTGGCCCCGGCGCGCGCGCGATAGGCGGCCGTCACCCCGGCCACGACGGCCGGCGGAATGCCCTCCTTGACGGTGCTGCCCTGGAATTTCGACGTTCCGGTCGGGAAGACGATCGGCCCTTCGCTGCCGGCTATGGCCAGCGCATGCGCCATTTTCCGGGCATCGAGGCCCAGAAGGCGGCCGGCGGCGGCCGCCGCCCCGTAGCCGACCCATCGGCCGCTGGCATAGGTCTCGACGGTGGGCGTAGGACGCGAAGATGCCACGCGTAGCGCCACGTCATAGCCGAGCGCGATGGCGTCGAGAATGTCGGCATCGGAGGCAGCGGTCGCCTGTGCGACGGCGAGTGCTGCGGGAATGACCCCGGCGCCGGCATGGCCGGCGGCGCCGCGATGGCCGTCGTCGATGTCCAGGGCGCTCGCGGCCGCACTGTTGGCCATCGCGGCGCCCGCGGGGCTGAGGCGCGCGCCGGTCAGCCAGACCTGGGCATCGCCTTTCCCATAGGCATCCGACGCGGCCTGGCGCGCGGCCGACGCCAGCGGCGAATTCAATCCGGCGGCGGTGGCGCCGAACAGATCGAGAAGCAGCAGCGAGATCGCCTCGCGCGTCCTGTCGGGAAGCGCGCCGGCTGGATGGCCGCTGACGAATTCGGCGAGTTGCGCCAAGGCGTGCATGATAAAGAGACTCCGGTTGTTCAGACGGTCTGGCGAATGAAATGGCCCGCGGCCGCCCTGCCCCAGCGTGCGGCGGGTGCGGTGTATCCAACGGGCTTGATGGGGCTCAGCGGCGGGCTTGCGTCGGCGATGCGGCGGGGTCGGCTCGCGCGCATGTTCGGATGCGTAATGGGTATCGCGGACAGAAGACGCTGCGTATAGGGATGACCCGGCCGGCCAATCACGTCGTCGCGCGGGCCGATCTCCACGATCTCGCCGAAATACATGACCGCGACGCGATCGCAGATGCGCTCGACGGCGGCCATGTCGTGGCTGATGAACAGATAGGAGACATCGAACTCCTTCTGCAGGTCGATCATCAATTCGATGATCTGGCCCTTGATCGCCACGTCCAGGGCCGACACGGCCTCGTCGGCTATGATCAGTTTCGGCGCCATGGCAAGCGCGCGCGCAATACAGATGCGCTGCCGCTGCCCGCCCGAGAACTCGTGCGGCAGGCTGCGCGCGCGGGCGGGGTCCAGCCCCACCCGTTCCATCAGCCACTCCATCTTCTGCCGCGCGGCCTGGCCGGTCTCGATGCCGTGGACCTGCATCGGCTCGACGATCGCCGATCCGATCGACTGACGGGCATCGAGGGAGCCGAACGGGTCCTGGAAGATCATCTGGACCTGCCGGCGCATCCGCGCCAGGCTGCGGGGATCGCCATAATCGACCGTCTCGCCGCAGACCCGGATCTCGCCGGCATGGACGGAGGCGAGATTGATGATCGCCTTGCCGATGGTGGATTTTCCCGACCCGGATTCTCCGACCAGCCCCAGCGTTTCGCCCTTGCCGATGGCGAAGGAAACGTCCTCGACGGCGTGGACCGTGCCCTTCAGGCGCCGCAGCACGCCGCCATGAACCGGGAAGCGGACGGCGAGATTGCGCGCCTCCAGCACCGGCTGGCCGTCCGTCAGGACCGGTAGTTCGCCGACCGGCTGGGCCGGCACCGTATCGATCTGCAACTTGCCGGCGAGGCTCGGCACGGCCGCGATGAGGCTGCGGGTGTACGGGTCCTTCGGGTTGCTGAAAACCTCGTCCACGCTGCCCTGCTCGAGCACGCGGCCGTGGCGCATGACAAGGACGTCATCCGCCATTTCCGCGACCACGCCCATGTCGTGGGTGATGAACAGCACCGCCGTGCCGGTCTCGCGCTGCAACGCCTTCAGCAGGTCCAGCGTCTGGGCCTGCACGGTCACGTCGAGCGCCGTCGTCGGCTCGTCGGCGATGATCATGGCGGGATTGCAGGCCAGCGCCATCGCGATCATGACGCGCTGGCGCATGCCGCCGGAAAACGTATGCGGGTATTGCCGGACGCGCTCTTCGGGATCGGGAATGCGCACCTTGCGCAGCATTTCCAGCACCGCCTCGCGCAGGTCCGCGCCCTTCAGTCCGCGGTGGATGCGCACCACCTCTGCAAGCTGGTCGCCGATGGTCTGCACCGGGTTCAGCGAGGTCATCGGTTCCTGGAAGATCATGCTGATACGGCCGCCCCGCACCCGGCGCATCTCGGCCTCGGTCAATTGCAGCAGGTCGCGTCCGTCCAGCCTGACGGATCCCTCGATGCGCGCGACCCCTTCCTGCAGGAGCCGCATGATCGCCAGAGAAGTGACGCTTTTACCGGAGCCGGATTCGCCGACCAGCGCCAGCGTCTTGCCCGGCCTGATCTGGAAGCTCACGCCCTGGACCACGGGTTTCTTCGCAAAGGAGACACGCAGGTCGCTGACCTCGACAACCGGCTGATCGGTGTTGGGCTTGCCGCTCATCAGCTTGCGTCCTTCAGCCGGGGATCGATCGCGTCGCGCAGGCCGTCGCCGATCAGGTTGAGCGCCAGGACCAGCAACAGGATCGCCAGGCTCGGATAGAGCGCGAGATGGAACGAGGAGAGGATGTTGTCGAAGCCCTCCCGCACCATGCCGCCCCATGTCGGCGTCGGCGGCGCCAGGCCCAGGCCGATGAAGGCGAGCGAAGCTTCCGTGCGCACCGCCGTCGCCATCCACAGCGATGCCATCACCATGATTTCCGGCAGGATCGCCGGCAGGATATGGCGCAGCAGGATGCGCGGTCCGGAAAATCCCATGGCGCGGCAGGCCTGCACATATTCGCGGTCGCGCTGCGCCATCACGCCGGCACGCGCGATCCGGGCGAAGGCCGGTATGGCGGTGAAGGCGATGGCGATGACGATATTGGTCAGCGTCGCGCCCATCAGGGCGACCAGCGCCAGGCCGAGGATCAGCGAGGGAAAGGCCAGCACCACGTCCATGATCTGCATCACGATGATGTCGGTCTTGTTGCCGACATAGCCGGCGATCATGCCCAGCAGCGACCCGATGATCAGCGCGACCACGATGGCGAGGAAGCCGATGGTGAGCGAATAGCGCGCGCCGAAGAGCAGGCGCGACAGCACATCGCGCCCGAACTGGTCGGTGCCGAGCAGGTTCTGCGCGTTCGGCGGCGACAGGTAGAGGATGACGTTCTGTGCGTCGGGATCGTAGGGCGCGATGAGCGGCGCGAAGATCGCGCACAGGACCAGCGCCACGACGATGGCGACGCCGAGCCATGTCGTCAGGTTGAGCCGCTTCAGGAACTGCCAGCGGGTCTGCGGGCGCGGGGCGGCAGCCGCCGGCGACAAGGGAGCGTCGGTCATTTGTACTGCACCCGCGGATCGAGGAAACCGTAGGTGAGGTCGGTGATGAGGTTCACCACCACGACCATCAGCGTGTAGATGACGATCATGCCCTGCAGCAGCGTGTAGTCCCGCTGGGTCAGGGCATTGAGGATCAGCTTGCCCAGCCCCGGCCGCGAGAACACGATCTCCGTCAGCACCGAATTGCCGATCAGGATGCCGAGATAAAGGCCGACCACCGTGGTGATCGGGATCATGCAATTACCGAGCGCATGGCGCCAGATGACGGCGTGTTGCGACGCGCCCTTGGCGCGGGCGGTACGGACGAAATCCTGGTTGAGGACTTCCAGCATCGCGGAGCGGGTGACGCGGGTGATGTAGGCCATCATGATCAGCGCCAGCGAAATCGTCGGCAGCGCCATCTGCCGCAGGCGCTCGACAAGGCCGCCGTCGCCGCCCGAACTGATGACGGGGAACCATCGCAGCTTGATGGCGAAGATCATCAGCAGGATGATGGAGGCGACGAAGGCAGGCAGCGACAGGCCGACCAGCGAAACCAGCCGCAGGATGAAATCGGTCGGGCGATTGCGCTTGACGGCCGACCATACGCCTGCGGGAACGCCGAGGATGACGCCGAGTACCAACGCGGCGACGGTAAGCTCCAGCGTGTAGGGCAGGACATTAGCGATCTCGGAGGTGATCGAACGGCCGGTGATCATCGAGGTGCCCAGATTGCCCTGAACGACCCCGAACAGGAAGGTCAGATACTGGACCAGAAGCGGCTTATCGAGTCCGAGCTTGTGATGAAGGGCAGCGACGCTTTCGGTGCTGGCCTGATCACCCAGGATGACCAGCGCCGGGTCACCCGGCAGGATTCGCACGATCAGGAAGACCAGCGTGAGCACGCTGAACAGCGTCAACACCGCGAAACCCAGTCGCTTGATCAAGAACGAGACCATCCGGTTGTCCTTGCCGCTCGCACGGGAGAAGCAATGGAACCGATGCTGTGGCTCCAACGGAATCCGGGAAACCCTCGCACCGCGGACTTCGAACGTTCTCCCATCGTGCGAAGCCGTATCTCGGAAGGCGAATGTCAGCGGAATTCGTGGGTTGAGTCAATAAATTCTTTTTATCAAAACAATTTTTGCATAATGTTCCGATTATCGGAAAACTTGGGGAATAGTGCATGTCGAACACCTCGACCAATGCGGTGCGCGCGCTCGACATTCTCCTCGTGCTCGGAGATGGCGGCGCCGAGGGGGTGTCGCTGGCCGATATCGCCGCGAGGGTCGGCCATCCGAAACCCGCGGTCCATCGCAGCCTTGTTTCGCTGTTGCAAAAAGGCTTCGCAGAACCGGCGGGCAGGCATGGCCGCTACCGGCTCGGCCCGGCCATTCCAATGCTGGCGCGGCGGCAGGCGCGGCTGGAGCCGCTTATCCTCAAATTCAGGCCCGGCATGACCGAGTTCGCCCGTCGAACCGGCCATTCCGTCTACATGATGGTTCAGGCCGGCGTGGACGCCGTTTGCGCCGAACTGGTGACGCGCTCGCCGCAGCGGCAGTTCTCCATGGGCGTCGGCGGACGGGTGCCGATGGGCGTCGCCGCCGGCAGCGTCGCCCTCATGTCGATCATGACCGAGGCCGAACGCCTACAATTGCTGGACGCGAATGCCGAGCGCTATCTCAGCCACCCCTCGGTGCAATATGTCGATCGCACCATCGTGGAAGCGCAGATCCATGACGCCCAGCGCCGCGGCTATGCGGTGAACATGGCCTTCTACCTCCCCGGGGAAGGCGGCCTCGGCCTGCCGGTTCGAGGCTCCAGCCTCTACGAAGTCAATGTCGCCATTTCCTTCACGGCGCCGCTGGAGATGATGACCGAGACATGGATTCCGCAAATCATCGAGGAACTGAGAGATTGCCTGGGCACGGCGATCCTCCCGCCGCCGCAGCCGGGAAGATGAGAAAAACCGGACATTATCGGGCAGGCGAGCGCTTCATCGTCGCAGAACGGCTCGACGTGAATGCGCACCGCCGCGCGAAGCGGTCATGCCGCGTCCCGGGCGCACGTTCCCGATTGCTTATCGGAAGGGCGATGTCATCCGCCGGCAGAGCCTGACTGCAGGCCGCAGGAAAGCAAACAGCCGGGGCCGGGCCATCAGTCTCTCCTTCGTCCGGGCGGCGGCATGCCGCATCGCCGCGGCAACTCGTCCCCGCAAGGTCAAGGGGAGCGACAGGGCATAGAGATCGTGGGGCTGCCCGCCGAAACCCGTCTTGTAATCCATCTCGCCGAGGGAGAAATCCATCATGGTCAAGCCCTGTTGGCGCGACCAGCGGACGAACTGCGCAATTATCGCTATGCCGGGCGCGCTGGCTTCCCAGCCGCCGCCGGCCATGCTGACGATCAGCAGGTGAAACGTCTTCGCGTCGACAAGGCCATAGGCCGTCGCGATCCATTCGCCCGCGACGGAGAGGCCGAAGACGCGCGCAGGCCCTCGTCCCTGCAGGCTCCTGATCGCCGCATCCGTGTAGAACGCCTGGACCTGCGGATCCGCCAGCAGGTCGAAACGGTCGAGCGCCCGGAACCGTTCCAGCCGTTGCGTGATCATCACCGGCAGAAGCGTCTCCAGATCCTCCCTGGATGTTGCTTCCAGGAAGCGGACGTCTCCCCGTTCGGCAAGCCGCCGTGACGACTTCTTCAGGGTGCGGCGCATGCGCCCGTTGACCAGACGCTCGACGATCGTCTCGGGGTCGCCGTCGATGGCGACGTCGAAGCTTTGCAGCGAAATGCGGCGGATGCCAGGCAAGGTTGCGAGCGGGTTGATCTCGCCCTGGATCATCGAGGGGATCAGGTCGATATGCACGAGATCGGCTTTTGGAAGGCACGTCGCGATCGCCGCCCATAGCGCCTCGCCCGAGCTTTCGGTGAAGCGATAGCCGGGAGCGATCAGCGGGGCGCTGATGTCGCAGACGTTCAGCCCCAGATAGTCGATGACGCTGTAGGCCGCCCGCCTCGTCAGAACGAAAGGCAGCAGCATCCTCGTCCTGCCGGATTTCGCGTCGCTCACCTCCACCACGAAGACCTTCATGCCTTTCGGCCTCGCCAGATGGGTCTCGACCGCGCGCATCCAGTCGAACTGCTGGAAAGCCGTTACCCGTCCTTCTGCCTCCAGAAGACGCCAGACCGGTTCGAGCGTTTCGAGCGAATCATGGCGGCGCGCGGTGAAGGCCTCCGCATGGTCCGATCGGTCAAGGGATTGGTTCTGGAGCATATGCGGCCGGGTCTTCTCGTTTGCGGCTTCCGGTTGGCCTCTTTGGCGATGACGGCATCGTGTATAAGCCAAAGAGACAAGGAAAGGCTAATTCCGGCCGGTCATCGCCGGGTCCGGCCCCGCTAATGCGCTCGAAACGGTGAGAAATTATCCAATCGACGGGGCGGCCGTTTCGATCGGATTAACACTCAGGCGGCATTATCGGAAAAAAAGCAGGTCCCGAAAGTGAACGGCTCCACGAAAGACGACGTGTCTGCGCCGCAGCAACAGCACGCTGCGCTCCCGGTCGTCTTCGCCGACACCGTGGGCTTGTTCATGCCGCCGGCAAAGGGCGGCGAGCGGGCGGACACCGCGGTGCTTTTCGCAAGTCCCTGGGGGCTGGAGGAGATAAGCACGCGCAAGTTCCGGCGCGTGCTTGCCGAAGAGCTGTCGAGACAGGGGATCGCAAGCCTGCGCTTCGACTATCCGGGAACGGGCGATGCGCTCGATCCGCCGGATTTCCGGACAGGTCTGCGCGTTTGGCAGGATAGCCTCCTCACCGCCGCGAACGTCCTCAGGACGGCGGGCTACGGCCGGCTGGTCGTCGTGGCGCAAGGTCTCGGCGCTGCCCTGGCCTTGGGCGCTGCCCAGCGTATCCCGAACCTGGACGGCATGGCCCTGCTTGCCCCCGTCCTGTCCGGGCGGATGCATCTTCGCGAACTTGCCCTCTGGGCGAAGGTAGTCGACGGCTATCTGCAGATCAGGGAGGAGCACCGGGTCAAGCAGGGCGTCGCCATTGCCGGACTGACGATGCCGGACGAAATCGCCGCCGACATCCGCAAGCTCGATCTGAGGAAAATTCCCGATCGGATCGCAGACAACTGCCTTCTGCTGGCCCAGCCGGGGCAAGCAGGGGTCGCGGAGTTCGCGGCACACCTGCGCGGTTTCGGCGCACAGGTCGCGGAAGGGGTCTTCACGGGCTACAAGGAGTTGGTCTCCAATCCCCTCACTTCGCGGATCCCGTCCGAAATCGTCTCGGAAATCGTCTCCTGGGCGTGCGGGCTCAAAACCGTCCTGTCCCCGAGGGAGAGGCCGGCAGGACCCGGCATCGTCGCGGCGGAAGCGCTTTCGGGCGAGGATTTCGAGGAAACGCCTCTGCGGTTCGGCAGGAACGACAGGCTCTACGGCATTTTCTGCCGACCGAAAGGCGATCGCGCCGGCGCCACGGTCCTCCTGCTCGGTTCGGCCTATGACCGCCATTCGGGCTGGGGCCGCCTGACGACCGAAACGGCGCGCCGCCTCGCCGCATCCGGCATCGCGTCCTTGCGCTTCGACGCGGCGAATGTCGCAGACAGTCCTCCCTTGGCCGGCGCTCCGGAGCAGGTTCTTTATGACGGAGTCCAGCAGGTGGATGTGCGTGAGGCTATCGACTACCTCGAGAGCCGGAACCTGCTGCCGGCGATCGCGGTCGGCCGGTGCAGCGGCGCTTACCTGGCGTTCCAGAGCACCTTGAAGGACAGCAGGCTGCGCGGGCTGGTCGCGGTCAACCCCTATACATTCCACTGGGACGCAGCCCGTCCTTACGATCCGGCTTCGACGCCCCTGTCGCTGGAAGCCTATGGCGAAAAGATTTTCAGGCTCGACACGATCGCGCGCCTGCTCAAAGGCGAAATCGACGCCGGCCGCTCGGCACTGAAACTCAAAAAGGCGATCCAGAAGAAGCTGTCCCGGATTCTCTGGATGAAGTTTCACCTGACCTTCATGGGAACGAAGGAGCAGGTGGAGACGAAAGCGGGATTCGACAAGCTGTTGAAGGACAGGATCCCCGCATCCCTGGTTTACAGCAGCGGCGACATCGGTCTGGATAACATATTGAATATCTTCAGGATCGAAGCCCCGAAACTGCCCGGTTTCGAGAATGTCGGCGTCGATCTCCTCGACGGCGCCGACCACAATCTGACGCCCGGCTTTTCCCGCGAACTGTTCAGGGATCGCATCCTCGGCATGGCGTTGAAGGTCTAGCTGCCTTCGAGTGCGCCCGCGCCTGCCTGCCTGTCCGCCCCCTGCCCCGTGACGCGCGCATACGCGTCCCGAACGGTTTCGACAGTCAGCCCACGACGACGCACGAGCTCGACGATCTTGCGAAAATAGGCGGGCGAACAGCCGATGTCGGAAGGGTCCAGCTTCACGTCGTGGGTGTAGAAGATGAGCCAGCCGGGATGTCTTTCCACCCGGTCCAGCAGCTTGCTCATGCTGTCGACGGTGCTGGAGCTGTCGTACAGCTCCTGGGCTTTCAGATGAGCCAGATCGGCAACGCCCGCATTGACGCCCGTCTTGATGCCTCGCAGGCTGGAGAACTCGTTTCGCAGCAGGAATTTGGAGCGAAGGTCGAGCCGCCCGAACGGGTACGCGAACGAGGTTGGCGCGCATCCGCCGGTCAACTGGATGATCTCGCGTTTGTTGAGCGCGAGATCGGATCGGATGACGCCGTTGGAAGTCCGGTGCACGTCGATGTGCATATGCGTATGGGCGCCGATCTCGTGGCCTCGGGAAAAAAGGTCCGCGGCGACGTCCGGTCCGGCAATCTCCTGCCCGTTCTCCAGCCTGCCAGCGAGACCGCCGGCGTAATAGAAGGTGCCCCGCATACCGGCATCTTCGAGCGCCGGCGCGGCGGCTTCGGCTGCAGAGAGCGGAAAGTCGTCGAAGGTGAACGACACGATCGGCCGGTCCAACCGCAGCCTGGTCGGCCGGAACGGCACGATCCGCGACAGACGGCGCGAGACCCTCCTGGGAAATTCCCGCGCGAATTCGATCATGTCGGTGGATTTTGCCACACTGTGAGAGCCCTGGTGCCGGGCACGGCCTACGGCTGTTGTGTCCATTGGATTACGGTCCATGAGGATCGGGCTCGTGTCGCGTCGAAAACGTGATATCGATCCGCTTGAGGGCATCGAGAAAAATGGCGGCAGCGCTTTCCACGGTGAAGTCTGCCGCGCGTGCTTTGCCTTTCTGGCTGTCGTCGGGCTGCGTGAGCCTCATTTCGATGGCGTCGGCAAGCGCTGCCGGATCGTCGACCGGCACAAGGTCCCCCCAGCGGCCGTCCTGCAGGATTTCCCGCGGCCCGTAAGGCGCGTCGGTCGAGACGACTGGAACGCCGTGGGCGAGGGCTTCGATGATGGCGTTGCCGAGCCCTTCATGGCGGGACGAGGAAACAAAGAGCTGGGCGCGCTCGAGGAAAACGCCGGGATTGCCGTGAAAGCCGGCGAGTTCCACGGTTCCCTCGAGCCCAAGGCTCCTGATCTGCGCCTCAAGATTGGCGCGCTCCGGCCCCTCCCCCACGATCACCAGACGCACGGGGCGGCGTTCCTTGACCAGCGCCACCGCATCCAGAAGCGTCGCGAAGCCCTTTTCCTCCGAAAGCCTGCCGACGGCGACGAGGAGACCGGGTTCGATGACGCGCGGCGTCGGCGCCAGGACCTGATCGCGTGTCTGGGTAAGGACGGCGTTCGTTCCGAGCGTTATGGCGCGCCGTTCCGGCACCCTGAAATACGTCGTCAGGTCCCGCCGCACCGGCCCGGTCAGCGCGACCACGAGATCGGCGCGCGGGTAGAGCCACGGCGCCGCGCGATAGGCGAGCCGATTCTGGACGTAGGGGTCGTTCGCCCGTGCCTGCAAAGGACTCGCCACCTCGCGCAGGACGAGACGCGGCCGCCTGGCCCTTGGAAGCAGTCCGGTCGCCACGACGGCCAATGCGTTGCCGCTCGCCTCGGAGGCGACCATCACCGCGGGCTTCGTCCTGGCGAGCGTCGAAACGACCGCAGGCAAGGCCAGCGCCATCTTCAGTTTCCTGCCGTGGCCAAGGTCGAGCATGGCAACGCCGGGATCGACAAGCGAGCGGAGCGGCCCTTGCGCGTCGAGCACCATGATGCTGGTCGGGACACCGGCATCGGCTATGCCGTTCGCCAGCAGAATCGCATCGCGCTGGGCGCCGCCGCCGGAGAAGGCGCGCACCAGGAAACAGATGCCGCATTCTGCACTGTTTATATCCCTTACCCCCATGTCCCCTTTGTCGGGGCGTTCCCTTAAATTCTTCTTAAGCCATCGTTCAATAATGTCGGGGCTTCGTGTTCGGCCAGCCATGCGGCGGCGCCGACAAAGCGCAGGCGAAAGGCGAATACTGCCGTTGTTCCATATGGTCGCCGCCTATGATGTCAGATAAATCAGGTCCGTGTCGACGCTCTTGTGACAGCCTGGGGCAAAGCGGCTTGCCAGTAGAAAAACCCAATTGTGTCCCAGGGGTGTCCGGGTGAAGGGCCTGTTTTCGTCGATCTATCTGGTTTCGCGAGTAGCGTCCGCAGCCCTCAATCTCGTTGCAATCGCCGTTTTCACGCGCCTTTCGAGTCGCGAAGTCTACGGCGAGTACCTGCTGGGTTTCGCATACGGCTTCATCGCCTACAGCCTCGCCATCCAGTGGCTGCTGGCCGCGCATTTCGGCCAGCAGACCCGCAAACATGCGGGGCGCGTCGCCAATACCGTGCTGGTGATGGCCGCGATGTCGGTCGGACTGAGCCTGATCGTCATCGCGCTCGCCACCGGCCTCGGCCTCCTGCGGCCGTCCGTCGGCTTCGGCTGCGCGGCGATCCTCACAGGCCTGGCTGTCTATTTCGTCGCCAACGAGATAGGCCGTGCGCAATTGCGCGTAGTGCCGGTCACGATCGCGTCGTTCCTGCGCAGCGGCCTGACGCTCGTGTTCGGCTCCATAGCGCTGTTCCTGTTCCATACGGCGGAATCGCTGCTGCTGGCCTTGTCGCTGGCGCATATCGCCGCCGCCGTGCCGATTTTCGTCGTCCTGCGCAAATCGATCTGGGCGGACGGGTTCACCATGCCGCTGCGCCAGGACTACCTCGGAATATGGAAATACAGCTGGCCCCTGATCCTGGCCGGCGGCGCGGCGGCGGTCGGCACCAGCATCGACCGCATCGTGCTGGAAGGGTTCTTCGGCGCGGCCAAGATCGCTTCCTACGGCGTCATGCTCGATTTCATCAAGCAAAGCTTCATCATCGTCGGCGAAAGCGTCGCCATCTCCTACGTGTCGGTAGCCAAGGCCCATCATGGCGATGGCACGCAGGGCGAAGCGCGGGACATGCTCAAGCTGGCCTTCACCACCACGGCCTTCCTCGCCGCCTTCGGGATCGTTTTCTTCCTGCTTCTGGGCGGGCCCATGTTCAAGGTACTGCTCGGAAAGGATTATCTGGGCGCGACAAGCCTGATTCCCTGGCTCGCCGCCGCCAATGCCTGCCTTGTGCTGCGCTCCTACTATTTCGCTCAGGTGATCTATTTTTCCCGGTCGGTCAGGCTCGAACTGATCTCGACCCTCGTGGGTCTGGTCGCCAGCGTCGCGTTCAGCTTCTGGCTGGTGCCCCTCTACGACGTCACCGGAGCCGCCATGGCCTTCACGATCACGCAGGTCGTGGCGCTGCTGAGCATCCTGGTCGCGCCAAGCACCCGTCGTCTCATGCCGGTCGACCTGCCGCGCCTCGCCATCATCGTGGTTGCGGCGTGCGGAACCCTGGCGGCCGGAATGCTGTCGGCATTCGCCTTGCCCGCGAACATGGCCACCGCCATCAATGTCGTGCTGATCGCGCTGGTCGCCGGCACCCTGCTCATACGCTGGGACATGTTCGACGCCCGCACGATCTCGCGCCGCCTTTCTCCGTTCCGCCGCCGGATGGCGGGCTGAGGTCCGCTCACCACCCGTCGAAACGCACCGGTTGCAGGGGTTGGAGAGAGACCGCTTCCGGCGGCTTTCGGCCTGCCTCCGGGCCGTCGGACCTTAAGACAAGGGTTACCACTTTCAAATAACGTCGACGAAGCCGATCAGGCCTCAGGACGAATTCGTTTGGAGCGGATGAGAGCGTCGGTCCATCCCTTGAAATGAAGCAAACCGACGAGAAATGCCGTGATGTTTCAGAATCGCCGCTTCGAGCCGCAAACACGGTGGGAAACATCCCGTGGGCGCCCCCGGATCACCGTCCTGGAACTGCTGTTGCGGGCCTGGGACGCGAAGTTCTGGGCACTGGCGGGCGGCCTCTTGTTCGGAGCCCTCTGCCTCGCGCTCGTGCCTTTCTTAAAGCCGGTCTATGAGGCGAGTTCCCAGATCTACATCGATCCCCACGACCTCCAGCTTCTGCAGAACGACCTGACCCCTGCGGTGTCGGGCGATTCCGCCACTCTCGTCGTCGAAAGCCAGGTCCGGGTCATGCAATCCGCATCGGTCCTGCGGCGCGTGGTCGAAAACCTCGACCTCACGAAAAACGAGGAATTCGGCGGTGGAAGCGGTCGCTCCTTCCTGTCGTCGCTGTTGGGCGCGTCGTCGCAAACCTCCGTCGACCCGGTGGACCTGGCGGTGGAGAGCCTGGAAAAGAACATCAATATCGTCCGTGAAGACCGCACCTACATCATCACGGTCTATGCCAGAAGCCATCAGTCGGCTCTGGCCGCCGAAATCAGCAACGCCGTGGTGGACGCCTATCTCCAGGTGCGCGATACGCAGCGCACGGACCAGGCCAACGTTGCCGCGGACAGTTTGGAAAGCCGCCTGGCCTCGTTGCAGACGGCCGTCAAGGTGCGCGAGGACGCGGTCGAAAAATTCAAGACCGACAATCATATCGTCGACACCAACGGCGTCGTTCTGGCCGAAAGCCGGCTCAGCCAGAACAACGCAGAGGTTTCGACGGCCGAAACGGCCATGAACAAGCGAAAGGTGGAGCGGGACCAGCTTCAGCAACTGCTTGCCCATCCCGAACAGTTTCTCTCGTCGCCCGTCGCGACGGCGTCTCCCGACCTGATGCGCTTGCGCGGCGAACTGGAGAGCGCCAAGGCGCAGCTGACCACGCTGGAGGCGACGCTGGGAAGCCGTCATCCCAGGATACGGACCGCGCAAAGTTCCGTGGCCGCCGTTCAACGGGCGATCGACACGGAGATGCGCCGCCTCGCCCGCAACGCGAACATCGCCTATGACCGTGCGAAGTCCGAATATGACGCGGCGGTGGGCTCGCTCGGTCCGCTCGTGTCGCAAGTGCAGAAGATCGATACGGCGCGGATTCAGTTGCGGCAGTTGCAACGCGACGCCGACAGCGCGCGCGCCGTCTACGAAGAGGCCCTCACGCGATCGCGCCAGGCCCGCGAACAGGGTCTCGTCAACACGTTGAACGCCCAGATCATCACGCGGGCCTACGCGCCGCTGCGCCGCAAGTCCCCGCCGTCCCTGAAGATCCTGCTCGTGCTCGCGGTCGGCTGCGGCATATGCCTCGGATTGGCGGCCGGCATGGGCTTCGGGATCATGCGCGACATCGCGCGCAAGCCGTTGCCGAAGCGCGACGAACGCCAGCGTCAGCCCCGGCAGGCAGATCAGCTTCGGGAGTGGCATCGCGGAAGGGATAACAGGCCCCGCTCGCTCCTGAGCATGACGCAGGAAAGCCCCCAGCCGGCGCCACGCATGCCTCCCGGCGCCCGCCGCTGGTGATGGCGCCGGTGTCCAGACATAGGGGCCTGTCCCGGCGACGGTTCGTGGCCGGCCTGGGCGCCTTGCCGCTTGCCGCAATAAACGGCAGCCGGGCCTTCGGCGGATCGTCACCGCGCATCGAGATCGACGGCAGCAGCCTCGCCTATGGGGGCCGGCGTCTTCGCCTCACCGGCATTGCCGTCGGGGACCCCATCTACATCCGCGCCGATCGTCCGGCTTCCGATTACGAAGGAATCGCCCGCGACTGGTTCGCCAACTGCGTGCGCATCAGCGTCTTCCCGGGACACTGGCGCAGCGATCCCGCCGGCACGGGCGCCGCCCTCGACAGGGAAATCTCTCTGGCGCGAGCTCAAAGCCTGTTCGTCATCATCGACTGGCATGCGATCGGGTTCCCCGGTTACTACGAACCAACGGTTCCCGCCGAATGGGGTCTTCCTCCGGACGTGCTGCTGTCGGATCTGAAGGAAGCCGCCGGCTTCTGGCAGGCGATGGCGCGCCGTTATTTCCACGATCCGTGCATATTGTTCGAGTTGTGGAACGAGCCGGTCGCCAGGGAAAAGCTCTGGGAAGCGACCGGCGAGCACTGGCCGCTGTTCCATGACGCCTGGACCGGCCTTATCGGCACCATCCGCAACGACGCCGACAATATCGTGATCTGTACCGGCGGCTATTGGGCGCACGACCTCGTCGGCGTGCGCGACCACCTGATCGCGGACCCCCGCACAATCTATGCCTGGCACTCTTATCCCAATGCGGAGCGCGGCGACTTCGCCGCCCGGGAGGCGACGTTGGGCGGGTTGCACCGGATCAAGCCGGTCATCGTCACGGAATGGGGCTTTTGCCCCGAATGCACGGGCGAGCTCCACGGCACGGTCGATGACTTCGGCCGCCCGTTCGTCGAGAAATTCCTCGAGAAATACCAGATGAGCCATACCGCCTGGTGCTTCAGCCAGGGAGCGATGCCGAACCTCCTCGACGCAAGCGACGAACCGTCCGCTTTCGGACAGTTCGTACAGGCCATGCTGAAACGCTCGTCCGCTTCCGCCGACTGGTCGCTTGCGAAATGATCGCTGAGGTGATGGCATGAGGGATTTTGCTCAAGAGCGTCGGTCTGTAATCGCGGATATGCTGGCGCGCACCGATGCGATCGCCTTCCTGGGCTGGCTCCTCTTCGTGGTGGCCACACTGGCGTTCTGGACGCAGTTGCAGCCGTTCAGGAGCCTTCAGGACTATGAGCTGGTCCAGGACGTGACCCAGTCCAACGACCTGCGAAAATACACCACCCTTTTGATATCCGCGCTCGTCATCGTGTTCCTGTGGGCCGATGGCAAAGGACAGCGCATTTTCGATGTGGTGAAAACGCCGATCATCCTCTGCGTCCTGGCCTGGTCCGCTTTTACCAGCATCATTTCCCCCAATCCGGGATTGGCCATGAACCGGCTGATCCTCGCGGCCATCATCGTGCAGATCGCCTATGCGGTTCCTTTCCTCTTCAAGGACATAAGAGGCTTCGTCCATGCGCTGGGCTTTTGCGTGACGGTTGTCGTCGTGGCATCCTATGTAGGAATCGCAGTCGTCCCTGATCTCGCCACGCATACGATCCGCGACGTGACGGAGCAGACGCTGGCCGGCGACTGGCGCGGCATCTTCGCCCACAAGAACGACCTGTCCGCCATGGCGGCGTTGTTCATCTTTCTCGGCGTACTCATGGCACGAACCGGAAACCCGATCTGGGGCGTCTTCATCGCCGCCGCTTCGACGGGACTTCTGATCATGTCCGGGGGCAAGACCTCGCTCCTTGTGACCATACCGTCCCTGTTCGCAGGCCTGCTGGTCGTCCGGCTGAGGTCGACGTTCCTGAGCGCGACTCTCGCCTACGGTCTGGTCCTCACACTGGTCTTCTTCACGCTCGGAGGCGTACTGTTTCCGCAGTTGCAGCCCTTTTTCAACAGCGTGCTTCCCGACCCCAGCTTTACGGGGCGAACCGACGCATGGAAAATCGCCGTGACCGCCATCGGGCACGCGAAGGTCTTCGGCTACGGCTACATGATCTTCTGGGATCTGGGCCTTATCTACAGCATCACGACGCCGGCATCGTATGTCGCGACTTTCTCGCACGCCCATAACGGATTTCTGGACACGACGCTGTCCAGCGGATTCATCGGCCTCGCCCTCGTCGTCGTCTGGACCGTCATTCTGCCGTTCCGGCAAATCCGGCAGATCGGATCGCAGGTCCGCGACGGGACGGAATATGCGTTCGTCGGCTTTTTGACGAATGTCTGGCTGTTCGGCCTGATGAACTCGTCGCTAGAGGCCATATTGTTCAATCGAAGCAACCCGGTCTGGTACACGATGCTCATCGCCCTCGGTTGCCTGCACGCGTGGTCGCAGGCGATCGACGGCAGAGATGGACGCTGAAGCCATGCGCGTTCTTCAACTCGTCTCGCGCGACGAGCCGGGCGGCGTCCAGGTCCTGACCCGGATGATCGAGGCGGGCTTCACCGCGCGCGGCATCGAAGTCGACACCCTGGCCCTGATCCGCCAGGGGACGACAGGAGAGCGGCTGTCGCACCTCGGCCATGTCGCCCGCCGTATAGCCCGGGGGCGCTACGACGCGATCTTCTCCTATCACGCGGCGGCCGGTCTGGTCATGGCAACGGTCGGCCGGGCCGCCGGCGTCGGCAAGCGCCTGTCCCATCTGACGGCGATGCCCGACGCCATCCACGCGCGCTGGCGGGCTCTGGACAAGCTCGCGGGGGCGACGGGAGGCTATAGCGAGGTGATCGCGAATTCGGCCGCCACCGCCGCCGCGTTCTCAGATTATCCGGCCGCCTTCACGCGGCGGATCCATACCATCCCGCACGGCGTCATTCCGGTCCCCGCACCCTTGCGGCAAGTGGACTGGAAAGAACGGCTGGGCATCTCCCCCGCGTCCCGGGTTCTCGTCGCCGCGGGCCGCCTCACGCCGCAGAAGAATTACGAAACGGCGATAAAGGCGCTTGCCCTGCTGCCGGACACCCACCTCGCCATTGCCGGCGACGGCCCCCTGCGCGACAGCCTGGAGGCGCTGGCGGGCGGGCTGAACGTGCGGGAACGCCTGCACCTGATCGGCTCTCTAACGGGCCGAACTCGGCGACTTTTTCGCGATCGCCGACATCTATCTCTCGCCCTCGAACTGGGAAACCTTCGGATTGGCGGCGGTCGAGGCGCAGATGGCCGGTCTGCCGGTGGTCGCGAGCGATCTGCCCGTCCTGCGCGAAGTGCTCGGCGCAGCCGCTGATCCGACGACCCTCGCCTTCCATCCCGTCGGAGACGCGCAGGCACTCGCCGCGGCAATCGACGTCATGCTCGCCAGTCCTCCCGACCCGAATACGTTGCAGACCGTCGCGGACGCGGCCAGGCGGCGATACGGCCTGGAAACCATGGTCCGAAGCTATCTGGATCTGCTGGAATAGCGGTTGACTTGTCCGGCGCCCCCTTCTTCCTCTCATGTGGCCCGGCGAATTTGCGTCCGAGCCCTTACGGACGAACCCGGACCACCGTCTTGCCGGCGTGACGCTCGGTCGAGTTGAAGGTGGCGACGGCTTCGTCGAGGGACGGGATCTTGCCGATGTTGGTTCGCAGCCGTCCGTCCCGCACCCGCTGGACGATCTCGGCAAGTTGGGAGCGGTCAGCCTCGACGACGAAATCGATCGTCAGGCCGTCGGCAGGGCGAACATCCGTCGGTGCGACGACCGTTACAAGCGTGCCGCCTGCGCGGATCAGCGCTGCCGACCGCTTCTGGATGTCGCCGCCGATCACGTCGAACACCAGATCGACGCCACCGGCGTCCTCCAACCTGTCCTTCCCGAGGTCGATGAAATCATTGGCGCCGAAGTCGAGCGCCTTCTGCCGGTCGGCAGTGCGCCCGGTGCCGATGACATAGGCGCCCGCCTCCCGTGCGAGCTGCGCCACCATGGAGCCGACCGCGCCGGCGGCGCCGTGCGCAAGCACGGTCTGCCCTGCCTGCAGACGGCCGTGCTGGAACAGGCCCTGCCATGCGGTCAGGCCCGAGATCGGCAGGCTGGCGCCCACCGTGAAGTCGACATCGCCCGGCAGCGGCGCGAGGTTGCGAGCCTCCAGGGCGACATATTCGGCAAGCGTGCCGTCGCGATGCCAGTCCGACAGGCCGAACACCCGCTGGCCGATCGACAGCCCCGTGGTGCCGTAGCCGAGCGCGGTGACGACACCGGCCAGTTCGTGGCCGAGGATCGAGGGCGTGCGGTCACGGAAGGTGCGGTCCGCCCAGGTCGAAGGCCATTCCAGTTCGGTGTTGACGAAGCCTGCCGCGTGAACCTCGATGACGACATCGTTGATCGCGGCCTGCGGCTCGGGCCGATCCACCAGCGTCATCCCGGCCGTTCCCGCATTCTGGTCCGTTGCGACAATTGCCTTCATCGGTAGTGTCTCCTCTGCGCCCTGGTCGGGGAAATGCGGCCTGCATGGACGACCCGTTCGACAGTCCCTTCGGAGGACGATCGGGCGGCTTTTTTTTGCTGGTTCCAACCATCGCAACGCCGGGCAAGAATTGCCAATAGCCGGCATGTATAGTTTCCATGCCGCTCGGTAATTGCGGTACTGGATAGCGCGCCTAAGGCGGCGCGGAAGATGGAACGGGGGGAAGACAATGGAACTCAACCAGATCCGGTATTTCCTGAACCTCGCGGACACCCTCAACTTCACCGAGGCGGCGATGCGCAGCGGCGTATCCCAGCCCACGCTCACCCGCGCGATCCAGCGGCTTGAGCAGGAACTCGGCGGAACGCTGGTCTATCGCGACGGCAAGGACAGCCGGCTGACGGCGCTCGGCCGCGACATACGATCCGAATTCGCCGCCATCGCCGACAGCGAGCAACGGGTTCGAGCGATCTCGCTCAACCGGATTCGCGGCCGTCGCGAGGTCCTGACGCTGGGCATCGTGAACACCATCGCACCGGCTCTGGTCACCGGATTCGTTTCGCACGCCTTGCGACAGATGCCGGCACTCGAGCTGGTTCTGCGCCCGATCACCCGCGACAAAGGATTGGAACGCCTGCTCGGCGGCCAGATCGACGGCTGCTTCTGCACCGACCCCGTTGCCGGAAACAACAAGATCGCCAGCGTCGACATGTTCAGCGAGCGGCTTCTGCTGGCAATGGCGCAAGGGCACGGTCTGGCAAGCCGGGAATCGGTTTCGCTGGCCGATCTGGCGGAGCAACCCTATCTCGACCGGCTCCAGTGCGAATTCCGCTCGCGGGTGCAGAGCCACCTGCACGAGCGTGCGATCATCATGGTCCCGAGACTGCGGTCCGAGCGCGAGGATCTGATCCAGCAGGCCGTGAAGGAAGGCGCCGGGGTCTGCATGCTGCCCGAGCGCTCGGCAATCGTCGATGGTCTGGCATTGCGCCCGGTCGACACGCTCGACCTGTCGCGCACGGTCGCGTTCCAGTCGATTTCCGGATCGGGCACAGCGCCGGCGTTGCGGCAGCTTCGCGGGCTGGTCGAGCAATATCCGTGGACATGAACACCGCAGACATGCCGACGGCACATGGAATCCATAGCCGCGGCGTATTGGACAGTTTCGAGCCGAATACCCATCTAGCTTGCATGAGTTCAAAGGAGGACTTCATGGCAACCTACAACAAGACGGAAGCCGCGATCGCCAGGCTTTCGCCGGAGGAATATCGGGTGACGCAGCAGAGCGGCACCGAACGCCCCGGAACCGGCGCGCTTCTCCACAACAAGGAGCCCGGAATCTATGTCGACATCGTCTCGGGCGAGCCGCTGTTCGCCTCGTCCGACAAGTTCGAGTCCGGTTGCGGCTGGCCGAGCTTCACCAAGCCGATTGAACCGGCAAACGTGAACGAACTGCGCGACGACAGCCACGGCATGATCCGCACCGAAGTGCGCTCGACACATGGCGACAGCCATCTCGGCCACGTTTTCCCGGACGGACCGACGGATCGTGGCGGCCTGCGCTACTGCATCAATTCCGCCTCGCTGCGCTTCGTGCCGCGTGACGAGATGGAAGGCGAAGGATACGGAAACTACCTCAATCAGGTGGAGGATATAGGATGACCACTGAACGCGCAGTTCTGGCCGGCGGCTGCTTCTGGGGCATGCAGGACCTCATCCGCAAGCTGCCCGGCGTGATCTCCACCCGTGTCGGCTACACGGGCGGCGACGTGCCGAACGCGACCTATCGCAACCACGGCACCCATGCCGAGGCGATCGAGATCACCTTCGATCCCGCGAAGACCAGCTATCGCCGGCTGCTGGAATTCTTCTTCCAGATCCACGATCCGACCACGCTCAACCGTCAGGGCAATGACCGCGGCACGAGCTATCGCTCCGCGATCTATTTCACCGGCGACGAGCAGAAAGCCGTCGCGCTCGATACGATCGCGGATGTCGATGCGTCCGGCCTGTGGCCCGGCAAGGTTGTCACCGAAGTCGAGCCGGTCGGCGATTTCTGGGAAGCGGAACCCGAGCACCAGGATTATCTCGAGCGGATCCCGAACGGATACACCTGCCACTTCGCACGCCCCGATTGGGTCTTGCCGCGGCGGCAGAACGACGCTGCCTAGCGCGTCCACAAGGCTCACGGCACGGCGCCGTGAGCCTTGTGGTGAAGAACGCAGAAACTGGTGGGCCCGGAGGGAGCTTACGCCCAAAATGCCCCTAAGTACCTGATCCTACTGAGTAATCAGCAGCATCTGAAACCGTCTGAATCAAGAAACGTACACCATCTGAGTGTACGGTAAGCGATGTTCTCAGGCCACGGCCCTGAACTCGGGAGTCCGGATGTAGGCCCACGGGAGGAGATCGTCGATCTGGCTGTTGGGGTGGCCGTTGACGATCCTTGTGAGCACCTCGGCGAGGTAGC
>Ga0222427_100699_pt1 | contig 34883 bp, 27 predicted proteins | sample 2B20Ametagenome_FD_182890 | JGI IMG/M metagenome (GOLD analysis project Ga0222427, IMG submission 182890) | Enriched microbial communities from leaf-cutter ant dump, University of Wisconsin, Madison, United States - 2B20A (version 2) | ecosystem: Environmental > Terrestrial > Nest > Insects nest...
CTGGGCTGCGTCCTTCGCCTGCCGTGCCAGCCGTCGCAGCCCCTCTCCATCAAAATCCTCCCGTAACGAAATCCCTGATCGCATCGCAAACCTCCCGTTTGCACCAGAGATTCAGATTCAACGCGTTTTGGGAAGGCCAAAGAGTCGAGGTTAGCAAGGCAGCGTATTAATATCGGGATGAACATGGGGCCAATTTACGATATCTGACTTGCAAGTAATTCTTCAAAAAAAAGGGCGCCGAAGCGCCCAATTCTTACCAGCTATTGGTTGTTATACTTACACAATGTTGGAAAGGATAAAGTTGCCGGCCGTGAGATCCACGTCGCCAACCAGCCTGATTTCGAGCGTTAGGAGACCGGTCAAGTCGGTTGCCTTCACTGTCGTAATATCAGTCACGTCACTATACGTGAATGTTACCTTGCCGTTGACCGCAGGGCCCTCTCCTCCAAACGTGAATGGTTGAATCCCTGTCTGAAGAGGGTTCAAATCTATAGCAGACAGATCGATGCGATCGCCAGCATCGAAGTCCTGAATTGTATCGCGGCCTTCAATGGCCCCAGCAATTGCACTATCCGTGATTTTTTTATAGACGAAAATGTCGTCTCCGCCATTACCCTTCAAGACATCGGCGCCTCCCTTCCCGTAAATGATGTCGTCCGAAAGTCCACCGGTAATTACGTTCGGATTATCGGTGCCAGTGATAACCCAGTTGTTGTAGGTATCGCCCCCGTTGAAGTTCGATGCGGTGACGGTTTCTTGCTTGTCTTCCAAGTCGAGAGTTACATCATAAGAGGCCGTGACATCATGCGCATCGGTAACATTGACCGTCACGCCCAGAGAGGCGCTGCCATCTTCTTCAAGTGCCTCAAAATCTGCTTTGCCGTCAAAAAACAGCTTGCCGTTAACGAATTCAAAGTACTGTGCGTTGTCGCCAGTCAGCGTTACGGTCAGATTGGTATCATCTACGTCAGCGATCGTGAATGTGCCAACTTCCGTGCGGTCACCTTCAACAACAGAAGTTTTCAACGTTGTTTCGGCTGCAACCTCGATCGTGGGGGCATCATTCACGCCCGTGATCGTGATCGTCGCGCTGGTATTAACGACATCGAAACCGTCGGTGATTTGATAGTTGACGACTACGGTGTCAGTTTCACCTTCGTTGAGGTCTTGGAAACCGTCGCCGACCGTGAAGATGAGGTCGCCATTTAAATCCAACGATGCATGGGCCGTACGTCCATCGACTGATGAAACCGCCTGATCCGCAAATGCAATCACGGAAACGGTGTGGCCGTTGGGATCGTGCGCGCCATTTTTGACATTATAAGTTGCCGGGCCGGAATCTTCGTTGATCGTATCAGCAAGGTGAACCGGGATCGGGGGCTCATTGCCGCCGCTACCACCGCCACCGCCACCGCCGCCAGTACCCGGTTCTTGACCACCCTGAAGAAGCAAGAGAATAGCTGCGTCAGCGTTGGTGCCAGTACCAGGATTTTGCGTGTCGATGGAAGCGAGATAATCTCGGCCAATGGCAGCGGCTGACGCACCATCGTATGCCTCAATCTCGTTGGTCTGATCGAGATGGCTGGTGAACAGGTTGGCAGCGGCAATCTTTGCGTTGACCGTATCGAGATCTTCGTTCTTGGCGCCGTCAAGGATGGCAATTGCGATGTTGTTGATGTTCAGACGACCGGCTTCAAGCTCGCCAACATAGAAGTCAACGCCTTCAGCTTCGCCGTCGCGCTCGAACAGAGACTGATAGATCGAGTTGATGATCTGCTCATTGGTCATGCCGGTAAAACGGCTCTGATATTCTGTGGTAGAAGCCAGATCGCCGATTGCCGTCAGGTCGGCGCCATTGTTCGTGGCTTCATTGAAGAATGCGAGGCCGGCCGGGTCGGCCGGACGACCGAAGAGCGCGACATAAATGCCTTGGATGGTAGCCATGTTTTACTCCCTTTTACACGCTCGCTTCATGCGAGATGAGATTTTATTAAACCCAACTTATATTAGTTAATCAATTGTAAAATTTAGGATTGGTTAATCCTGCCAATAAAGGTCAATAAAATGTATTGACATTTCCAAAACGCGTATATCTCATAATTTGAGAATTCCCATTTGCGGAGTATCCTGTTATTAAATAATTTATGATAATATTTTCAAAGCATAAAATAAAAAATACAGAGTGCGAGATATATCCGCCATGTGCGTTCCGTCACACGCTCATATTAGAAATTTAATTATTAGTCTCTCTGCAGTCCGGTTTGAACTACGTGTAGTAGAATAACACAAATGCCTTTCACCGCCTTCTGGCATGCAGAAAGCTCTAATGTTGCGCCTTCCTTCCAAGCCCGCTAGAGCGATGGCAAGATTTGCCATGGAGTTCGGCCCAGCTATGGACGCAGACGACAACAACCCCGAAACCATCGACGCCATCCTGGAGCGAGTCCGCACCGAGGTGACGCAGATCGAGGCCCAGTCGGAGGTCGCCGAAAACAGGCGGCTGCGGCGGCAGGATGGCCTGGGCACGGTTCCTTTCGTCAATGAGCCCGATGACAGTGAGGTCATCCCGCTCGGATTGCCCGCCTACAGCATCGAGGACTTTGCCGCACTCGACGACGATGCTTTCCTGCGCAATGCCTATCGTGTCGTGCTGGGCCGGGAGATGGACGGGGTTGGCGGCGCCTATTACCTGCCGGCCTTGCGCAGCGGCCATATCGGGGTCGTCCGTGTCCTCAGCGCGTTGCGGCGGTCGCAGGAAGGCCGGGAGCGCGGCGTCAAGATCCGCTGGCTTATGCCGGCGGCCATCCTCGATCGCCTAGCGGGCCTACCTGTTGTCGGCAAGTTTTTCGCGCCGTTCATGCAGTTCATCGTCCGGCCGACGACCAATCGTCGCCTGTCGACCGTTGCCATCCGTCATGTCGAGCTGATTTCCGCTGTCAACACTTCGCTTTCGGCGATCCGCAAGAATCAGGCGCATATCGACATGCGTATGGATGTCACCGAACGCGACATGGACATCACCGCCCAGGATGTGGCGGTTGCCCGCGACTATACGCAGCGGACGATGGAAGACGCCGCCAAGGCGCTCTCCGAGATCAAGGCGACGCGCCAGCTCATCGTCGAGGAAAGCCTGCAACTGCGCCGGCTGATCGATGAGGCCCGTGCCGTGCTGCCGGAAAAGCCGGCGATCCAGGGATCCGTCGAAGCGCTCGACGACCATGCGCTCGACAGCCTCTACGTCGCCTTCGAAAACCGCTTCCGCGGTTCCACGGTCGAGATCGGCAAGCGCTCGGAGCGTTATCTGCCGATCTTCAAGCAGACGGCGCCGGTCGCCGCCGGCGGCGTGGTGCTCGATATCGGCTGCGGCCGCGGCGAGTGGCTGTCATTGCTGCGCAGGAACAACATCGCCACCCGCGGCATCGACCTCAACGTCTCGATGGTGGCGGAGGCCCGTGCACTCGGCCTCGACGTGCTGGATGGCGATGCGATCGCCTATCTGCGGTCGCTGCCGGAAAACAGCCTGGCGGCGGTCACCGGTTTCCATATCGTCGAACATCTCGCCTTCAAAGATCTGGTGACGTTGTTCGACGAGGCGCGCCGCGCGTTGATGCCCGGCGGCATCGTGCTGTTCGAAACGCCCAATCCGGAAAACCTCGTGGTCGGCGCCTGTACCTTCAATTACGACCCGACCCACAACAAGCCCTTGCCGCCGGATCTTCTGCGTTTCATCGCCGAGGCGCGGGGTTATGGCGAAACGCGCATCATCCGAAGCGAAGCGGATTGCGACCTGAGCCAGCCGGAGACGGGTTTTGTGCCCGGCGAGGTCAACGACTGGTTCCGGCAGCCGCCGGATTACGCCGTCTACGCCCAGAAACCGGTCGATAGCGGACAGAACTGATGCGGGTCGGGATCGCGACGGTTCATACGCCCGGCATTCATGGCGGCGCCGAGTTCCTGGTCGACGGCCTGGTCGAAGCCGTCAGGGCGGCCGGGCATTCGGTGCACAAGATCTCCATGCCGTTTTATTTCGAGCCGATGGATGCGGCGGCGAAGACCATGGATCATTGCCTGTCGGCCAATTTCCTTCCCTATGGCGGCGGCCAGATCGACCGGATGATCTGCCTGAAATTTCCGGCCTACATGATCCGCCATCCCGATAAACGCATCTGGCTGCTGCACCAGCATCGTTCGGCCTACGATCTCTACGGCACGCCCTATGGCTGGCTGAAGGGTAAGAAGGAGACGGATGCGCTGCGACAGCGCATCATCGAGGGCGACAATGAAAGTCTGGGCGGCAGCGCGCCGGGCAGTGCCCGGGCCGTCTATACCATTGCCGAACGGGTCTGCGCCCGGTTGCGCCAGTATAATGGCATCGAGTCGAAGGCACTCTATCATCCGCCGGCCAACGCCGAAGAATTCCGGCTCGAACCTGCCCTGCCCTATATCTTCGTTCCGAGCCGCCTCGAAGGGCTGAAGCGCCAGGACCTGATGCTGAAGGCGCTGGCCGCCTGTCGCTCGCCGGTGCAGGCGGTGTTTGCCGGAACCGGCAGCATGCGCAAGCATCTGGAGGCCATGGCCGAGACACTGGGCCTTACCGATCGGGTGCGGTTCGTCGGCGCCGTCAGCCGCGCCGATATGCTCAACCTCTATGCCCATGCGACGGCAATCTTCTTCGGGCCGCTCGATGAGGACTACGGTTATGTGACGCTGGAGGCGATGCTGTCAGGCAAGCCGGTGATCACCTGCAGCGATTCCGGCGGGCCGCTGGAATTTGTGCTCGATGGTGAAACCGGCTTCGTCACGGCGCCGGAGCCGCAGGCGATCGCCGAGGCGCTCGAAACGCTGATGGGCGATGCCGGCAAGGCCGCAGAATTCGGCCGCAACGGCCGGGCGCGGTATGACGCCATGGACATCACCTGGAGCCACGTGGTCGAGACCCTGCTTGCCGATATCCCGCCCCCGTCGACGGAACCGCGCGGAGTTGCGCCATGAAGATCGCCATCGTCACGCCGCATCCGGTGCCCTTTGCGCTCGGCGGCGCCGAAAACCTCTGGTGGGGGCTGCAGGATCATTTCCAGAAGCATACGGAGCATGATTGCGACATCGTCGCGCTCTTGTCGCCGGAGGGCTCCTTCTGGGATCTCATTTCTTCCTACGAGACCTTCTTCAAGCTCGACCTGTCAGCCTATGACTGCGTGATATCAGGCAAATATCCGGCCTGGATGGTCAACCATCCCAATCATGTCTGCTACATGCTGCATCACCTGCGCGGTCTCTACGATACCTACGCGCCGACCGCAGATGACAATGCCGTGCTCGGCCAGCCGAAACTGCGCGGCCTCGTCGAATGGATGTCGGATGCCGGCGGCCGTTATCCGGACCCGGAACAGATCCCGGAACTGTTCGACAAATTGCGCGCCCTGAAGGATGCCGGCCTGCCGGACAGCGTCTTTGCCTTTCCGGGGCCGCTCATCCGCGCCATCGTGCATTTCCTCGACAATGCGGCGCTCTCGCCGCAGCGCATGCGCCGGTATGCGACGATCGCCGGCACGGTGCGCAAGCGGAAGGGCTATTTTCCCGCCGATGCCATCGTCGACGTGCTTTATCCGCCGCCGCACCGCACGGATTACCGCGAAGGCGAAAGCCGTTACCTCTTCACCAGCAGCCGCCTGGACCGCCCGAAGCGGGTCGATCTGATCGTCGAGGCGATGAAGCACGTGCCGGAGGATATTCCGCTGCTGATCGCCGGCACGGGCCCGGACGAAGCGCGGTTGAAGGCGCTGGCTGGTGACGACGAGCGTATCCGTTTCCTCGGCTTCGTCGCCGATGACGACATGCCAGTGCTTTATTCGGATGCACTGGCCGTGCCCTTCGTTCCTTATGACGAAGACTACGGCTTGGTCACCATTGAGGCGATGAAGAGCGGCAAGCCTGTCCTGACGTTCATCGATTCCGGAGGCCCCTGTGAATTCGTGCGCAACGGCGAGACCGGTTTCGTCACCGCCCCATCGGCAAAGGCGCTCGGCGAACGGATCAGCGAGCTTGCGCGTGATCCCGCATTCGCCAGACGGATGGGCGAGACGGCGAAGCAGGAGATCGCCGCCGTCACCTGGGACAATGTCGCAACCGGCCTGCTGCAGGCGATGCCACGCACGGTCGCCGCCCGCCCCGCCCCGCGGCCGAAACTGACGGTCGCCACCACCTTCCGCGTCTTCCCGCCGATGAATGGCGGCCAGGCCCGCGTCTATCATCTCTACAAGAACCTTGCCGAGACCTTCGATATCGACATCATCTCGCTCGGCATCGCCACGGATATCCGCAGCGAAAAGGAGATCGCTCCCGGTCTGGTCGAGATCCATATCCCGAAAAGCGATGCCCATGCCGAGGCGGAGCGCGATATCTCCAATGTCATCGACCATATCCCGATCGGCGATATCGCCTCCCACACGCTGATCGGCCTGACGCCAGCCTTCGACGATGCGCTCGAACTGTCGGCGATGACCAGCAATGCCGTCGTTGCCTGCCATCCCTACATGATCAGGGCACTGCGCAAGGCCGCCCCCGACAAGCCGCTCTGGTACGAGGCGCAGGATGTCGAGCTGACGCTGAAATCGGCGATGTTTGCCGGCAAGCCGGCCGCCGATCCGTTGCTCGAAGAGGTGAAGACGGCCGAGCGAAGCTGCTGGATTTCGGCGGACCGGGTGTTTGCCTGCGCCGACCGCGACCTGAAGGAGCTGCAGTCGATCTACGGGCCGACCCGGGCCTATCTCTATGAGGTACCCAACGGCGTCGCCCTCGACGAGATTCCCTATACGGATCTAACGCGCCGCCGGCAGATCCAGGAGCGTACCGGTATCCGCGATCGCCAGACGGCGATCTTCATGGGAAGCTGGCACGGTCCCAACCTGGAGGCCGTCGAAGACATCCTCCGTGACGCAGAAGCCGCGCCCAAAACCCGCTTCATCATCATGGGCAGTGCCTGCACGCCGTTCAAGGATCGCAAGCGGCCGGCCAACGTACATCTCCTCGGCCAGGTCGACGATGCCACCCGCAACAGCTTGCTGGCGGCCGCCGACGTGGCGCTCAACCCGATGCGCTCCGGTTCCGGCACCAACCTGAAGATGCTCGATTATTTCGCGGCCGGTATTCCGGTCATCTCGACGATGTTCGGCGCCCGTGGCTTGGCCATCGAGCCGGATGTGCATTTCATCGCCGCCGACGGCGGGCTGGCCGGTGCGCTCGAAAAGCTGCGAAATCTCGACGAGGCTCAACTGGACGGCATGATCACGTCGGCCCGCAGCCTGGTCGAGGAGCATTATTCCTGGAAGGTGATTGCCGAACGTTTTGCGGCCCGGCTCGTCGAAACGGGCTTCAGTTTGACGCGCGGCTGACGGCCGGCAGGAGGAAGAGCGCGCCATGCAGTCCCGCAACATCGGCTATATCCCGGAGATCGACCATCTGCGGCTGCTCGCCGCCATGCTCGTCTTCTGCTTCCATTTTTTCCATTTTTATGCCGGCAACTGGAAGCCTTACCCCGATCGCCCTTATCTCGGCCTGATCACCGAAGGCCATACCGGTGTCGCCCTGTTCTTCGTGCTTTCCGGCTTCATCTTCATGACCATCGCGCTGGCGAGCAACGAGATCCGCTACGCCGCCTTCCTTCGCAACCGCATCCTGCGCATCGCGCCGCTGTTCGTCATCGTCTTCATCGTCGCAGTGTCGATCGGCCGCGACCGCTTCGAGGCGGTGGACCTGCTCTATCTGTTCATCACCAATATCGGCGACGCGCCGACCTCTTGGCATTTCGCCACCGGCCCGGCTTGGAGCATTTCCGTCGAATTCGCCTTCTACCTGGTTTTCCCTTTCCTCGCGGTCTTCACCCGGGAACGGGGATCCGCCTACCTCTTCCAGGCGATCGCCCTGCTGTTCGTCATCAAGCTCGCCGCCTATTTCGCGACGGACAACAGCAAGCACATGCTCTATTCGACCCTGGTCGGCCGCTTCGACCAGTTCCTGGTCGGCATGCTGGCCGCCGTCGCCTATGACAGGCTGAAACCGGCGCTAGAGCGTCAGGGCAAGCCGCTGCTCGCCTGCGCCCTCGTCCTCGTTTTCCTCGGCGCTGCTTTCCAGGCGCGCTGGCTCAGTTATTTTTCAGCGGAGCCGAAACAGCCGCTCGGCGTGATCTGGGGGACGGTGGAAGCCATTCTCTGGGCCGGCGTGGTGGTTTCTTACCTTGCTGCCCGCCTGCCCTGGCCCGCATGGCTGAGCCGGATGCTCGGCAAGGGCGGCGAATGGAGCTTCTCCTTCTACATGTGGCACGCGATGATCATCTACGTCGCCCATGAACTCCTGGGGCCGATCGGCGGCATCGGTTATCCGGCGCTCGCCTTCAACGGGCTATTGGTGCTCGTCGCCACGTTCGTCTTCGCGCGGCTGTCCTACGGCATCATCGAGCGGCCGTTCCTCGACATGCGGCTGCGTTATACGCGTGCGGCCAATCCCGCCGGCTGAGATTTCGGCGCCTTCTCCACCGCAATCGTCGATGGCATGAAGATCTTGCCGTCGAAAACCTGCTCGTGGAGATTGACGACGCTGAAGATCAGCGCGAGGTCGCGCCATTCGTAATTCTGGCCGAGATGGTTTTCCGCCCCCGACAGTGCCAGCGCTACGGAATAGGTACCGGGACCCAGCGTCATTGGGAAACGGATGCGGTATTCGATCGTTTCTCCCGGCTCCAGCTTTTCGAGCGCCTGCTCGCTGTAATGGGTGTTGGTCCCGTACATGGTCTGGCCAAGACGATCCTTGACCGCGTAGCCCAACACCAGCCGCGGAATAGCAGCATGGGTTTTGGCGGTGACGACGATTTCCGCCATAGCACCGACCTCAAGCGTATCGACGGGCTCACCCTCGCCGTTCAGCAGGGCCGCGGTCTCGATCGTCGCCTGACGCGAGCCGGAAATCGTCTGGATCCGGCCGTTTTCCTGCAGCCGGGTTTCGATCGTCTCGCCCTCCTTGCGGCCGAGAAGCGCATTGTAATAATCGAGCACGCTTTCCGGATCGCCGTCGAGCGCCAGCCGGCCGTTGTCGAGCAGGATCGCCCGGTCGCAGAGGCTGAGCAAGGCCAGCCTGTCGTGCGACACCAGGATCAGCGTTGTTCCCTGCTCGCGGAACTGCTTGATCTTGTCGAAACTCTTGTGCTGGAAATAGGTGTCGCCGACGGCGAGCGCCTCGTCGATGATCAGGATGTCGGGCCGAAACGCGGTTGCCACGGCAAAGGCGAGCCGCACCTGCATGCCGCTGGAATAGACCCGGATCGGCTGGTCGAAATAGGCGCCCAGTTCGGCAAAGGCCTCGATCTCGGGCAAAACCGCCTCGATCTCCGCATGCTGGAAACCCATCAGGCCGGAAGCATGGAAGACATTCTGGCGGCCGGTATAATCGTAATTGAAGCCCATGCCGAGTTCGAGGATGGCGGCAATCCGGCCGCGGATGTGCACGCCGCCTTCGCTCGGCCGCGTCGTGCCGGTGATCATCTTCAACAGCGTCGACTTGCCGGCGCCGTTGCGTCCGACGATGCCGAGTGCCTGGCCGGCGCCAACCTCGAAAGAAATGTCTCGCAGCACCCAACGCTCTTCGGCCGCCGGGATCTTGAAGGAAAACCAGTTCAGTACGCGGTGCAACTCGCGCCGATACCGACGGAAGACCTTGCCAAGGCCGCTGACGGTCAGGACCGGATCGTTGCTCATAGGACGTCCACCATTTCGCCGCTCGCCTTGCGGAACAGCACCAGCGCCAGGCCAAGCAATGCCACGGCAAGCCCGGCAAGCAGGCCCAGGCTGACGAGGTTCGGCGCCTCGCCGTAGGCCAGCACGCGGTGATAGTTGTCGATCACCCAGAACATCGGATTGAGCCGGACGACATCCTGGAAGAGTGGCGGCAGGATGTCGATCGTATAAACGACCGGCGTCAGCCAGAAACCGAACTGCAGCAGGATGGCAACCAGCTGCCCGACATCGCGCATGAAGACGTTCAGCACGCCGAATACAAGCCCGAGGCCAGCCGCCAGCGCGCTGGTGACGACCAGCAGGACGGGGAACCACAGGAGCGACCAGCCTGGATGGTACCCCACCAGCAGATAGGCGGCGACCACCAGCACGAAGAAGATCAGGTTGTTGAGGATCGCCGCGCCGACGGCGATGACCGGCAGGGCCATGCGCGGGAACGAGATCTTCTTCAACGCATTGCCGCTCTCGATGAAGATCGTCAGACAGCGGTTGACGATCTCGATGAACAGGAACCAGCCCTGGAAGCCGGCCATCAGATAAATCGAATAGGCAAACGGCGTATCGATGCCCGGCAGCCGCTGGGTCATCAGCGACGACAGCACGAAGGCATAGATCACCACCTGCGACAGCGGTGCGATAACGATCCAGACAAGGCCGAGCCGGCTGCGCGCCACACGGGCACGAAAATCCGACTGGATCGATGTCAGGATGAAATAGCGGTAACGCCAGAGGATGCTGTCGGCAAAACGGCCAGTCATGAACTACCCATGGGCATGCGTCAGTTTTCGCCTCGCGGCTCGGTTCCGGCACTTCATAGTGCGAAACGGCCGTTCATGCACGGATTATTGGGCAAGGGCGCTGCGGTAAATCGCGGCGGTCTCCTCCGCGCAACGCTGCCAGCTGAATTTTGCCGCCTGGGCGAAACCTTTCTCGATAGCCTGGCGTCTCCAGGCCTCGTCGTCCAGGCCCCGTTCGAGGAGGCCTGTCAGGGCTTCCACATCGTCCGGCGCGCAGGTTGCCGCCGCATCGCCGGCGACTTCCGGCAAGGTCGAGCTGGTCGAGGTCACCACCGGGATGCCGGAGGCCATGGCTTCCAGGATCGGCAGGCCGAAACCCTCATATAGTGAGGGGAAAGCGAACAGCCGGGCGCCGGCAAACAGGATGGGCAGGTCGTCGTTCGGCACGAAGCCCAGATAGCGCGCCCAGCCTTCCTTCTCAGCCTTGTTGATGCGCGCCACCGTCTCCTCGTTGTTCCAGCCCTTGTAGCCGGCAAGCACCAGCGGAAAACGCTTTCGCAGCGCAAGCGGCATGCGGCCATAGGCGTCGAGCAGTCGCACGAGGTTTTTCCGCGGCTCGATCGTGCCGGTGTAAAGGCCGTAACCGCCCGGTGTCAGGTCGTAGCGGGCAAGCACCGGCGCGGTGGTCGCGGGATCGCGCGGATAAAACTCGGCGCCGCCGGCGAGTGCCGCCGAACGGACCTTCTCGATCGGCCAGCCGAAATATTCCGCTACCTCATGCCGTGTGTATTCCGCATCGGTGATCAGCATCGTCGCCTGTTTCAGCGCAAACTCCACCTCCTTGCGAATGAACATCACCCGCTCCGCCGGATGGTGCTCCGGCATGGTGAAGACCGACAGGTCATGGATGGTGACGACGGAACGGCCCGGAAACGGTGGCAGATAAAAATTCGGGCCGTGATAGAGATAATCGTCCTTGCCGGAAAGCGCCCTGCCGCGGCGCTTGTGCACCCGCTTGCGATAGATATCGAGCAGCACGGGATTGCGCGCCAGGCAATGCTTGATCCGGGTGATCACCGAGGCCGGCCGTGACTGGCTGTTGCCGGGAGTCGGCAGCCCATCGACGAAGTGTTCGTCGCCGAAAAACTTCAGCTCCTCGATATCGTCGATGTCGGCGAGATGCCTGGCGAGCTCCAGCGTATAGCGTCCGATCCCGGTCATCGGAAACCGGATCGGCTGCACCGACAAAATGATCTTCATGAAAGGTGTGCTCCGTCGGTTCGCTCAGAACGGCCTGATGCCGGCGTGTGCAGGCTCTCTAAACATCTCTGTCCGTCGTGACAAGGCGTGCTCCCGTCCCGGCCCCTCCTCCTTTTGTCTGTCATGTCGAGCAGGCCCACCGTGGCATGCTTAACGGTGTGTAAGCAAAATCCTCTTAAACCCAAAATAAAGGTTGATTGATGCAATATTTTCAAAGTTAATATAAAGTATATATCGCTTATAAAATGCGAACATTGAGATAAAATGTATCTCAAATTTTATCTTGTACTGTCTGTACAAACAAAAACAGACGGAAACAGGGTAATGGTAAAAACAATAAAAGTTGAAGCAACCGGTCAAACCTTTGTTGATGCTCTGTTGAACAGGACCGCTTGGGGAGACGAAGGCGTCACTTTCGGTTTCACCACATCGGTCGGCCAATATTCCAGCGTGTACGGCCAGGGCGAAACGGCCAAGGGATATCAGGCCCTGAGTGGCACCCAGATCACCGCTGCCAAGGACGCCATGTCCGCCTGGGCAGAACTCATCGACTTGAAGATCTCGGAAAGTTCGGCCACCACCGCCGACATTCGCATCGCCATGTCGAGCGCTCCCAAAACGGCCTGGGCCTATGCGCCTGGGACCAGCGGAGAAGCTGGCGACGTCTGGTTCGGCACCTCGGCGGGTTATTACGGCACCCCCAAGGCCGGCAATTATGCCTATCACACCTTCATTCATGAACTCGGCCATGCCCTCGGCCTGTCGCATCCGCATGAAAACAAGCTCGGTACCGGCAATTACAGCGCGGAGGATGTAACCGGTAAAAGCCTGTGCCCCTGCTGCGCAGGCCTCGTCCACGGCACGGTCAGCGCTGCAGATGCCAGCATCAACGTGGAAGCCGCCACGGCAGCCGGAACGACGCTGAATTTCGGCGGCAGCACGGCGGGAAGCACGATCGACGCCATGGCCTACTCGATCATGAGCTATTCTTCCTATGCCAATGATGGCCGCGACGGTTATTCGAACGGAACCTGGGATTATGCCCAGTCGCCGATGCTGCGCGACATCGCTGCCGTCCAGTACCTTTACGGCGCCAACTACACCACGCGGTCCGGGGACACAGTCTATTCCTGGAGTGCTACGAGCGGCGAAAAATTCATCAACGGCGTCGGCCAGGGCGCTCCCGGCGGCAACAAGGTTTTCGAAACGATCTGGGATGGCGGCGGCCGCGATACGGTCGATCTCTCGAAATATACGAGCGCGCTGAAAATAGATCTAGCGCCGGGCGGCTGGGCGAATTTCGGCAATTCCCAGGTTGCCAATCTGGGCGATGGCCATTCCGCGCCCGGCAACGTCGCTTTCGCCTATCTCCATCAGGGTGACGAACGGTCCCTGATCGAAAATGCCGTCGGCGGTTCGGGCAACGATACGATCAAGGGCAATGCCGCCGACAACGTTCTCGTCGGCGGGGCCGGCAATGACAGGCTCGAAGGCCTGGAAGGAAACAACATCCTTGCCGGCGGGACCATCGGCAACGAACTGTCGCTCCTCGGCCTCAACAAGGCCGAGTGGATCAGCGCGACCTTGCCGACCATCACCACTGATGGCGACGACATCCTGATCGGAGGCTCCGGCAACGACATCTTCGTCGCCAGCGGGGGCAACGATACGGTGCAGGGCAATGCCGGCCTCAACACGCTGGTGATCGACACCACCCTGGCCGCCCTCGACATCGTCAAGCAGGGTGCCAATCTGGTTTTCACCTACCAGGGCGGCTCCATCAAAGCGATGGATATCGACTATCTCGCCCTCAAGGATGGCATCTACGCCATCGGCGGATCGGATGCGGTGATCGTCGAAGATGCAAATTCCGCCATGCACGAAAACATCTCCCTCATCTATAGCGCCGGCCTCGACCGCGAAATCGACCCTTCCGGCCTTCAATACTGGTCGGATATGCTCGATCATGGCGCCAGCCTGTCGGTCCTGGCGTCCGGCATCGTCGACAGCGCCGAATTCGGCGAACGCTTCGGCAATCCAGCGGGAATTGATGATGCCGCCTTCGTCAACGTGTTGTACCAGAATGTGCTCGATCGGGCCGGAGAAGCAGCCGGCCTCGCCTACTGGGTCGATACCCTGGCCGCAGGCCAGAGCCGCGCCGACGTGCTGGTGGCGATCTCGGTCAGCGACGAGAACCGCGCCAATCTGGCAAATGAGCAGTCCCCTGCTCACGGCGCCCTTCAGGTGGGCGGGATCGACCTGGTTGCCGTCACGCAGCAGCAGTGGGCGGATGTCTGGGCGTGAAGCCGGCCTTAAACGAAGAAATCGCCGGCAATCGTGACACCATCCGCGTTCAGTTTAACGCCGGTAATGCCCGTTACATCAATAATCCGGTCGGCGTCGATATTCCACGATGCCGAGCCTGGCCCATTTACCCCTCCGGGATCGCCGCTGGTCATATCATCGATGAAAAGATAGGTTTTGAGTTTATCGTTGACTTGGAATGCGATCAGTACAGATTCTCCAAGTTTAAGAGGTGTCAATTCAGATCCAGAACTCCCGTTGTGGGCAAATCCAAGCGCCTCAAGAACAGCCCAATGGAGTTCCTGACCAGGTGCGACGGCACCTCCGAATGAGGAGAAATCCGCAAAATAGAAATATGTGGAACCTGAAACATTGACCTCGACGGGATTGACCGAGGTTAGATCGATTTTATCATAACCCAGTCTAAAATTCAGCGCGGCAGCATTGTCATAATCGAAATCCGGTCCAGTCGGAATAGACAGGTTCCAGCCGATCGTAAAATCATAGGTCTTGGCGGGGGTCGCAGGCGTCGACCCCGGGAAAAGCCCATCCATAGTTATTCCAGCCACCGAAACCGACGCTGCATTTTCATTGATTGTGCCGAGCCATGCGCGTGCCTGCGTAAGCAATGCGCCGCTATAATCTACAGCGTCTCCTTGCGCGCTTAACTTCGCAGTGAAGGCGGCAGAAGCTTCAGCCTTATGATCAATGGTCAATTTATCGTTGCCAGCAGCAGAGGTAAGAGCGCTATAGGCAACAGTCCCAACTGTCACCCGGCCTGAATCCAACTCGCCGACCCAATAATTCAGCCCTGCCTCTTCCGGCTCGCGCCCGAACAGGTTCTGGTAGACTTTGGTGACGACCATCGCGGAAAGACTGCTGCCATACAGGCTGTTATATTCGGCAGTCGTTGCGAAGGAGGACGTCAAAGTCTCCAGCGTCGAGCGTCCACTGTCGATTTCTGTTTTCCAATAGGTCAGCCCCGCATGGTCGGCAGGACGATTGAAATAGGCGATATAAATTTTTTGAATATCGGCTTCGATCGTCATGAAATCCCCTGTGTTTACGTACAACCGCAACATCAGAGTGTATTCAAAGACGATGTCTTGCAACCGTTTTCGAGACCGAAGCCGCCGATAGGCGGTTTCGGCCAAAGAAAAATACTAGTTGGCTTATTTCTCGCGCATGCTCTTGTGGAAAGCATCCGTCAGCGGCTTGATGATGTATTCCGCAAAGGTCCGGTCACCGGTGGCGATAATGACGTCGGCCGGCATGCCGGGGAGAAGGCGACCGCGGATTTCCAGCGGTACGTCCTTGTCGTCCACCTCGATGCGCGCCATGTAATAAGGCTCCTGACCCTGCTGGGTCGGCTCGATGACGTCCTGCGACAGGACGGTCAGCTTTCCAAAGATCGCCGGCGTCGTCCGGCTGGAGAAGGCGGAGAAACGGACTTCCGCCTCCGTGTCGAGCTTGACGCTGTCGATGTCGATCGGCCGGATCTTGGCGTTGACGATCAGGTTGTCGTCAAGCGGGATGACATCGAGGATCGGTTCCGCAGCCCGGATGACGCCGTGCGTCGTGTGGACGCGGATGTTCTGCACCATGCCGCGCACCGGTGCACGAACGACGGTTCGGTTCAGGATGTCCTTGGCAACCGTGGTGCGTTCGTAGACCTCGGCAAGCTGGTCGCGGATGTCACGCAGCTCGCCACCGGCCCGTTCCACGAACTCCTGGCGGATCTGCACGATCTGCAACTCGGTTTCGGAAATCGTCTGGCGCAGCTTGGCGATCTCGGCGGTGATTTCGCCATGCTTGCCGTCGAGTTCGAGCTGGCCACGCGTCATCTGCGACAACTGGTTCGTACCGACGACACCGGTCTTCTGACCCTTGGTCAGGCGGTCGATTTCGCTCTGCATCGAATTGATCTGTTTGCTGACGGCGCCGAGCTGCTGGACGAGCCCTTTCACCGCTTCGTTGAGCTGATCGATACGGGCGTTCAGGATTGCAGTCTGACCGTCCTTGGTCCGTTTCCGGTCCTGGAACAGCGTCTGCTGCAAGGCGATCGCATCCTTCGCGGACGCAGCGTCGAGCTCCGACAATCCCTCCGGCCACTTGACCTCTGAGGCATCGACGCTTTCCGCCAGAAGGCGGGCTTCCGTCGCCCGAAGGAGCGTCAGGCGCGTCCGCAGAACGGTATAGTTGCCCTGCGCCTGTGTCGGATCAAGCTTGATGAGGGGATCACCGACATTGACGACCTCGCCTTCCTTGGCGACGATTTCGGAAATGATACCGCCTTCCAGGTGCTGGATCGTCTTGCGGTTGGTTTCAACAGACACCGTTCCGCCGGCAACGACGCCGCTGGCGAGGGGAGCCGTCGCCGCCCAAGTACCCAGGGCGCCCAGTCCAAGAAAGATCGTCGCATATCCGGCCGTGATATAGGGCGCGGGCGAGAAGTTCTTGCTCTGCTTGTCGTTTTTCTTATTCATCTCACGGCCTATCTAAAGCAATTCCGGAAAACGCGATGCGGTTTAATCTGCGGATTTGCGTAACAACAAATGGAGAGAGCAGCTCCAGCGATCCCGTCATCGGGATCGCATTCGCCATGGTCATCATCCTTGCCCGACGGATCAGGCAATATTGCGGTTCTGCCCGTTTTCGATCTGTGCCGGCGCCGTTGCGGGAACTGCCGGCTTCGGCTGCAGAACGTCGCGGGTCGAGCCAAAGGCGCGCATGCGGCCATCGGCCAGAATGAGTGTCTTGTCCGTCAGGGCGACCAGGCTCATCTTGTGGCTGACGACGATGATCGCCTTGCCCTGCAGCTTCAGCTCGGCGATGGCCTGGGCCAGTGCTTCTTCGCCTTCACTGTCGAGGTTCGAATTGGGTTCGTCGAGAATGATCAGCGCCGGATCGCCGAACAGGGCGCGAGCAAGCCCGACGCGCTGGCGCTGGCCACCCGAAAGCTGACGTCCGCCGACGCCGATCTGTGTCTCATAGCCATCCGGCAGGTTCTGGATCATCTGGTGCACGCGCGCCAACTGCGCCGCCTTGATGATGTCTTCCGCTTTTGCACCTTCCCTAAAGCGTGCGATGTTTTCGGCAATCGTGCCGGCGAACAACTCGACGCTTTGCGGCAGATAGCCCAGGTGATTGCCGAGCTCATCCTTGTTCCAGTGCTGCAGTTCCGCACCATCGATGCGGATGGCACCAGAAAGAGGGTGCCACACGCCGACCAGCGACCGGATCAGGCTGGATTTGCCAGCACCACTCGGGCCGACCACGGCAACTGCCTCACCCGGCTTGACGGCAAAGGTGACACCCTGAAGCAGGGGCGTTCTCGAGCCGGGCGCGACAACGATCAGCTGCTCGACCGTCAGGTTGCCGGTCGGAACGGGAAGCTCGGTCCGCTCGATCTCTTCAGGCACATCGCGGAAAATCTGGTTGAGGCGCTTGTAGGCGAGGCGCGCGCCGATGAACTGCTTCCATTGTCCGACGACCTGGTCGACCGGCGACAGGGCACGGCCCATCATGATCGATGCGGCGATCATCGAACCGGGCGAGATTTCACCTTCGATGGCGAGATAGGCACCGGCGCCCAGGATAATGGTCTGCAGCGCCATGCGCACGAATTTAGACGTGGACAGGAGGCCACCGGCACGATCGCTGGCGCTCGCCTGCTTTTCCAGCATGCTGCGGTGCATGGCATTCCAGCGGCCGCGCAGGCTGTTTTCCATGCCGAGAGCGCGGATCACTTCGACGTTCTGCAGGGTCGAATTGGAGAAATGCTGGGCTGCCTGAGAATGACCGGCAGCCTCCGCCAGCGGCTTCTTCGTCATGAACTCGTTAGCAATGGCAAGGGCGAAGATGACCAGCGCACCGCAGGTCGCAATCCAACCGACGATGGGGTGGAAGAGGAAACAGACGACCAGGAAGACGGGGATCCACGGCACGTCGCAGATGGCGATAAGGCCGGAGCCGGTGAAAAATTCGCGCAGGCGGTCGATATCACCGAGGGCGAATTCCGATCGTGCCTGCGGTTGCTTGAGCGTGCTGGTGACGACGCGGGTGAAGACGCCCTTGGCGATCATCTGGTCGAAACGGAGACCGGCGCGCACCAGAACCCGAGAGCGCAACCACTCCAGGAGGCCGTAGACCATCAGCATGGCGACCGCGATCAAGGTCAGCATCATCAGCGTCATTTCGCTCCGGCTATGCAGCACGCGGTCGTAGACCTGCAGCATGTAGAGCGGACCGACGAACATCAGAGCGTTGATGGCGATACTGAACATGATCGTTGCAAAGAGAATTGAACGATATGTCGTCAGTGCAACCTGAAACGGATTCTCATTTTTCATTCGGCAATTCTTCCAATCGCGATGCCAGAACTGAGCCGCGGCCTGTAAACTTCAGAATCCGCTTACTGTTGAACAACCTAACATAGGCTCCTCCGTTTATTAAGAAACGAAAGCCATGCGCGGTCGTTTTATTTGATTAATCGGTTAAGATGCCCGCCAATCACTAATTTCCCATAAAGGCAACACGGTCCCTACGCAATGCCGCCATCCTGCCAGCGGCAAATCGTCCACTCCGTCCACCGCGCAATAAGCCGGATCTACCTGGAATAAATCCTTCCTGCTTGAACATGGCATATGCTTTCTATAACAGGCTCCCCCAAAGCTAACAGCCTTGCGCTCGCTATTGTCGATCACTCGGGCAAAGTTAAGGCAGGACGATCAGGAGTTTGACGTGGCAAAAAAGGCATTGATCACGGGTATCACCGGGCAGGACGGCGCCTATCTCGCGCAGCTTCTTCTGTCGAAGGGTTATGAGGTTCACGGGCTGGCGCGGCGCTCCAGCACCTCGGACGTCAATCTGAGCCGCCTGCAGTGGCTCGGCATCGAAAAGGATGTGCGTATCGTCGATGGCGACCTGCTCGACCTTTCGGGCCTGGTGCGCACCGTCACCGACATCAAGCCGGACGAACTCTACAATCTGGCGGCGCAATCCTTCGTCGCCTCGTCCTGGCAGCAACCGGTCCTGACGGGCAACGTCACCGGCCTCGGCGTCACCAACGTGCTCGAAGCCATCCGCCTGGCAAAGCCGGACACCCGTTTCTACCAGGCCTCGTCCTCGGAAATGTACGGCCTCGTCCAGCAGCCTGTGCAGTCGGAAACGACACCGTTCTATCCGCGCTCGCCCTATGCGGTCGCCAAGCTCTACGGCCACTGGATCACCGTCAACTATCGTGAAAGCTTTGGTATCCACGCTTCGAGCGGCATCCTCTTCAACCACGAATCGCCGCTACGCGGCATCGAGTTCGTCACCCGCAAGGTCACCGACAGCGTTGCCCGCATCAAGCTCGGCCTTTCCAAGGAACTACGCCTCGGCAATACCAGCGCCAAGCGCGACTGGGGCCATGCCAAGGATTACGTCCGCGCCATGTGGCTGATGCTGCAGCAGGAGACGCCGGACGATTACGTCGTCGCTACCGGCCGCACCTCGACCGTACGCACCATGTGCGAAATCGCCTTCTCGCATGTCGGTCTCAACATCGACGACCATCTTGTCATCGACGAAGCTTTGTTCCGTCCGGCGGAAGTCGAGATCCTGCTCGGCGACCCGGCCAAGGCCAAAGCCAAGCTCGGCTGGGAAACCAGCATCCCCATGGAAGAACTGATCCGCGAAATGGTCGATGCCGACATGGCACGTCACCGCAAGGCTTGAGACTTTTCACCGCCGGGGAGGCCCTCCCCTCCCCGGCGGTGGAAAACATTTTGGGTCCGAAGCTAAAGGTCCGGGCATGTCAAAGCGCCGTCTTCTCGTCACCGGGGCCCGCGGTTTCGTCGGCGGTACGCTGATGCGGGCGGTCGCATCTCCCCTATGGGCCGGCAGGTTCGAGCCCGTCGATTTCGTCGATCCGCAGACGGCGGGTGCCGCCGACCTGCGCGACGCCGAGGCCGTCGACCGGGCGATTGCCGCCGCCAGACCGGACGCCGTCATTCACCTTGCTGCCATCGCCGCGCCGCGCCAGGCCAAGGACGAACCGCAGACCGCCTGGCAGGTGAACCTCATGGGCACCTTCAATCTGGCGCAATCCGTTTTGCGGCATGTGCCGACGGCGCGTTTCGTCTTTGCCGGCAGCTCCGAAGCCTACGGTACCGCTTTCAATCGCAGCGCAGCGCCGCTGTCCGAAGATGTGGTCCTCGAGCCGATGTCGCCCTACGGCGCCACCAAGGCGGCGGCCGACATCATGCTGCGGCAAATGGCGTCTGATGGATTGCAGGCGGCGATCTTCCGGCCGTTCAACCATACAGGCCCCGGACAGCTGCCGGCCTATGTCGTGCCGGCTTTCGCCGGCCAGATCGCACGCATCGAAGCGGGGCAGCAGGAGCCGGTGCTGCGTGTCGGCAATCTCGAGGCCCGTCGCGATTTTCTCGATGTGCGCGACATCGTCGACGCCTATCTCAGGGCGGCAGACCGGGACGACCTCGCGGCCGGCGAAACCTTCAACCTGTCGACCGGCGCACCGGTGCAGATCGCCGATATCCTGGCCCTCCTGACCGGTATGGCGCGGGTTCCCGTTACCGTCGAAATCGATCCAGACCGCTATCTTCCCAACAGCATTCCTGTGATGTCCGGCAACTCCGGAAAGGCGCAAAAGCTGCTCGGCTGGAGCCCCGTTATTCCGCTGACGCAGACACTGGCGGATATTCTTGATGTCATTCGCCAAAAATAATCCATATAATTCATGCTGTTATATGAGAGTACCAAAATCTACCTTCTCATACAGAAATCTACCATAAGATATCATATAATATCGTATAGTAAGATATATTATGGAAAGGTACCTTATCGTACAGTATGGTAACGCTTGGTTCAGCTTGGCGGCATAAGCTCTGTCGAATCACAAGGAGACCCACATGGCTGTCATCGCATTTGCAAATTCCAAAGGCGGATCCGGCAAGACGACAAGCGCCCTATTGCTGGCCTGCGAGCTTGCCAACACCACGCCCGTCACCATTATCGACGCCGACCCGCGCCATCCGATCTCTACCTGGGCAAAAATGCCCGGCGTGCCGGAACGCCTGACCGTCGTAACCAATGCTTCTGAAAAAACCATTCTCGACGAAATCGAGGAGGCGGCCGCAAGAGACCCCTTCGTGGTCATCGATCTCGAAGGCACGGCCTCTCGCCTGATGAGTTATGCCATCTCGCAGGCGGATCTCGTCATCATCCCGCTGAAGGAACAGCAGCAGGATGCGCTGGCCGCTATTGATGTCATCAAGGAAATCCACCGCGACATGAAGGCGGTACGGCGCGAAATCCCTTATGCCGTGCTGTTCACCCAGTCGAAGGTCGTGGCGAAATCGCGCACGGCGCGCTTCATCGCCCAGCAATTCCGCGACAACCCGCGGATCGATGCCTTCCAGGTCGAGATTTTCGAACGCGATGCCTTTGCCGCCCTGTTTGCCGTCGGCGGCACGGTGCGTTCGATGGGCACCGGCGATGTCAACAACATTGATGCGGCACTGAAGAACGTCGAGAATTTCACGGCAGAAGTCATCGCCAGGTTGCGCGCCAACCGCGATCGCCAGGGCAGGGAGGTCGCCTGATGTCCGACTCACGCAAAAACCTCGATTTCGGCGGGCTCGACGATTTCCAGCCACGACAGAAACCCGCCGCCAATCCTCCGGCTGTACACAAGGCTGTCGACAAGGTTTCCTCCTTCCCGAGCCGAGAGACCGACGAGGATGCCCAGATCAACATCAAGGCCTCCAGCACCAGCATTGCCCGCTTCCGGGCCATGGCCAAGGCCGAGCGCTACCGCCATGGGGAATTTCTGGAAATTCTCATGGATGCCTACGAGAAACGCGAAACGAGATAGGCAAAGGGAAGAACGCATGCCCATCAGGCGGCAGCATCGCTGGCTCTACCCGATCGACTGGCAGCAGTTGACGGACATGATCCGCTTCGAGCGGGCCAAAGGCCGCTGCGAGCAATGTTGCCGCCCGCATGGAAAACATGTCTACCATCTCGGCGACGGCCGATGGTGGGACGAGGACGAGGGTCGCTGGCGGGACGGGCAGGGGCGACGGCTGCGCCTGAAAGCCATTCCCGTCGAAGACGATCCAACGTTCCGCTCCACCCGCGTCATCCTGGCCACCGCCCATCTCGACCACGATCCGACCAACAACGACGTGCGCAACCTCAAGGCTTTCTGCCAGCGCTGCCATATGATCCATGACCGGGAAGAGCACCTGCGCCGGCGGCGGATCAGTTTTCTCCTTACCCGCGCAATCGGCGATCTCTTTACCGGGCGCTATCTCTCATAATCGTCGGTTTTCAGCCTCGAAACTATGCGAGCAAGGGGCTGGGCTGCTAAAAAGGGCAGGAGAGAATCGATATGCCCGGGTCCGCCATGAAACGCACCACCTTGTCCTTCATGCCCCGCAGCGAGTTCGCGCAGCTCTCGCTGCATGACAAGAATGCCTACCTGCAGCAGGCGACCCAATCCTACATGGAAGCCAAGAAGCAGGATTACGTGCCGCTGACCAGGGACGCACTGAGCCGCCTGCGCCGTTTCTACCTGCGCCGCAGTTTTGCCGACCTGAAGCTGGAGCAGGTCGAAGACGATCTCATGCGCGACGCGCTGACGCGATTGAGCGAGGCGATCTACGGCAAGGAACTGAAACGGGCGATCGAAAGCGAAATCCCGCCCAGTGCCGCGCCGCTGAAGCGGGCGCCGCCGATCGACGACGACCAGTTGATGTTTTTCGTGCCGAGCGTCCACGACGCGCCGCTGAAGGACGAGATCAACCTGATGGATGTCGCACCCTTTTCGCTGAGCAAGACCAAACGTGACGGCATTATCCGCTACGAGCTCGGCGACAGCATCATCACCGTGGAAGGCGGCGCCGAGGTCGGCATCGCCAACGCCTATGATTACGACATCTTTCTCAACATGGTCTCCTATCTCGCCGAAGAGATGCGCCGTTACGTCGCCAGCGAGAAGAAGCATCTGCGCCCCAGCCTGCCCGGCCGCGTCTACCGGCCGACGGCGGCGCAGATCCTGAAATTCTGCCGGCGCGGGCAGGGGGGGAAACAATATCTTGAACTTGAACGCGCCCTCGACCGGCTGCAGGCAACCCGCATCAAGATCGTCAACCTCGGCGACGGCAAGCGCCGGGATGCCGAAAGTTTCCCTTTCATCGGCCGCTACAAGGTCGTCAGCCGCACGGCGCAGGACAATATCGACCAGGTGGAGATCGAAATTCCCAACTGGGTCTATGACGGCGTCGTGCAGCCCTTGGGCAAGCCGAGCATCCTGACGCTCAACCCCGACTACTTCCTGATCACCAAGCCGATCGCCCGCTTCATCTACCGCCTCGCTCGCAAGGCGGCCGGCCAGACGGAAGCCTTTTACAAGATGAAGGACCTGCATTACCGTAGCGGCTCACAATTACCGCTGCGCAAGTTCCGCCAGACCGTCGAGGAAGTGGTCAAAAGCACGGTCTCCGACCCTCTGCCGGATTACGACCTGGAACTGCGCGAAGGCCGGGAAGGCACGGTCCTCTACATGCGCAAGCGGCTGATGATCGCATCCGTCGAACAGGCCGCTCTCGACATCTGACAAAAGTCGCGTATTTCGATCCGCGGCTTCTGCCAAAAGTGCCGTGTTTCGATCCGGCCTGCCTGACAAAATTCCTCCGCGCCAAGTCTCTGAAAAGAATCACAATTCCTGCAAGCGCAGAGAATCGGGAATCGATTTCTGTTTTGACGAAGAGCGAGTCGCGCATCCGGCATGACAAAATTCGTCGTACATCGGTGCCACCGGAATCGTACATCATTCTGTCAGAGCCGTACATCAATCCGTCAAAATCGTACATCAGTGCCACCGGCACCCTGTAACCACATGATTCAATAAATGAATTTCCAAGCTAAAACTATCTTCGTAAAAACTACAAAAACGAGATTCAAAACTTCAAACGTGACAAAAAATTTTCCTGTTGAAATTTTCGAGAAAATTGGCAACATCCATCTCGTCATCAGGGATATAGTGAAGAAATATTCCGATATCCTTCGATCCGCTCTCCCTGTTCTTTTTTCTCATGAAAATCTGCGAATCATTTCTTGCCGTTTGGCTGGAAAGTCAGGTTCTTTGGCAAGCTATCGGCTGATCGTCAAAAACTCCGTACAACGATCCGCATCTGCCTGACAAAAAAACCGTGTTTCATTCCGGCAATCTTGACAAAAACCGCCTGTACTCAAATCTTCCGGCGCAGTTTTTTGCTGTTCTTTTCCTGAATTTTTAATATGAAATTGATGTTTTTCTGATGGAAATGAGGACGTCTCAATCCTCTCCAATCTTCGGAAGAGAAGCCAATGCCATCTCCTTCAGGAAAAACCACACCATCGGGACGCGGTATCCGCAAGGGTCGCAAGGAACAGGTGACGATCACCATTGCGCCTGCCATTCTCGATCGTGTCGACGAAAGGGCAAGCCGCATGGGCCTCAGCCGTGCCGCATGGATCAACACCTGCATTTTCCAGGGCCTTGAAGCCGGCTTCACCGGCATCAAGGGAGAGAGAGATGACTGAGCGGGCAAAGACCGTGTCCGGCCCGATCGGCAAGGCGCTGGAGCGCCTGGAAGCGTCGATGAAGGCGAAAAAGACCGACATGGCAGCGCAGGAACTGCCAGACCTGTCGGCCGGACCGCAACTGGACCTTTTCATCGCCACCGGCCGGGCCGCATCCCCCAAGGATGAACTGGCGACCATGGAGCATCCCGTCTACGCGATCGAGGATGGCGACCAGCGGATTCTCTCCTACGAGCACAATGGCCAGACACTGGAGGTCACGCCGTCGGTCAAGGGCAGGGCGACCATCCACGACAAGGACATCGTCTTGTGCTGTGTCTCGAAACTCGTCGATGCCATCAATCATGGCGAGGCGGTGTCGCGTACCGTCAGTATCACCGCCCACGATCTCCTGAAATTCACCAACCGCAGCACCTCCGGCCGTGGATATTATCTGCTGGAACAAGCGCTGGACCGGCTCGCAGGCACCCGCATCAAAACCTCGCTCGCCACGGGCAAACCGGCCCGACGCCGGACGAAGGCTTTTGGCCTCATCGACGCCTATGAAGCCGTGACCCGCGGGCCGGAAAACCGGCTCGAGGAGCTGCGCATCACGCTCAGCGAATTCACCTTCGACGCGGCCTTGGCGCTGGAAGTGCTTAGCATCGATCCGGATTATTTCAAGCTGCGCAAGGGCACGGAAAAACGCCTCTACGAACTGGCGCGCAAGCATTGTGGCGACCAGGGACGCTGGAAGATCGGGCTGGAGCTCCTGCAGAAGAAGGTGGGGTCCCGCCAGCCGCTCTTCAAGTTCCGTGCTGCCGTCCGTGCCATCAGCGATGCCGGTACCTTGCCGGGCTATCACATGGTTTTCCTGCACACCGACGATTCCGTCATCTTTTACGGGCGCAGCCAGGCGGGCATCGAAGCGATGCAGACGGATTCAATTGCAAGGCCGCAAACGCCGCGGGTCCGGCGCAAAACCATCCGGAGCGACATCAAGGATCTGCCCTAGACTCGTCACTCTGCGGATGACTTTCGATATCTCATTGATTCTAAGGCGCTATTTTCCATTTCCGGACACCCTTCCGGAAAGCGGCGCAAAAGCCATCTGCCCTGCATGCACGCCCCACCTGCGGATTTGGTCGGCTTCCGGATGGAGGGAGCCTCAATTCGTCACTCCGGGGATGAAACTTCGTCACTCTAGGGATGCGTCTTCGTCACTCCGGGGTGTATGGATTCGTCACTCTGCGGATAATCGTTCGGCATTCCGCGGATGCCATCCTTCGGCACTCTACGGATAGAGTGGGGAATTTTCCCAAATAAAAACAAAAGCATGCGGAATGCTAACACGCGGGCGCGCTTAACATCTTTAACAGAAGGATTAACAGGACGAGGGCCGGCACACATGAAACAAGGCAGCCATCCAGGATGACTGCCTCTGCAGGAAAACCGTGAAACCGGATGACCGGTTTTAGAATGAGAATTCGGGGGCAGGAAGGCCGACCGGATTGACGCCATGGTCGAAATCGAGGCGCACGCCAGTCTCCGCCAGCAGGGCACCATTCTCGTAAGCCCCGAGATGGACATCGATCACGCCCGTCCGGCCTTGCATGGTCAACATATCGAACAGCATGAAGTATCCCTGCTCGTTGCCGATGGCGAGCGTCTCGTGAACGGCATCGCCGGCACCATTGGCAATGCCGTCATTGTTGGCATCGAGTGCCCAGGAATAGCCGCCTCCGGCATCGCCCTGCAGCAGGTAATGTTTCCAGGCAACCGCCTCCGAAGGATCCGTGTCGACACTCAGCTTGAAGGAAAATTCCGACAATTCCCGCTGGCCGAGCGAGGCGATGGACAGCGCCAGGACTGCATCGCTGCCGGCCGGATCGAAACTGGCGATATGGTTTTCCACATAGCCGTCGCTTGAAAGCACCGTGCCGGAGAGATCGCGGACACTGATGCCGAGTTCGAGATGGGTGGTGTTGCTGGTGGCCGTGGCAAAACCGTCGGCCGACCCTTCGCCGATCAACAGGCTTTCCTTGCCGCCCAGGAGCTTGTGGGGCGTGATGACGGCATCGAGCGCATAGGTCACGCCGTCAACCGTCTCGCCACCGTCATGGCCCGGAAACTGGGCGCCGCCGCCATTGGCGCTGACGAGCTTTGTGATGGCCGCATCGACCGTTTCGGATGTTGCACCCTTTCCGCCGTCGATATCCTTGAGGAAAAGACGGGCCACGTCGGCAGCGCTGTCGCCGCGATAGGCAGCGATTTCCACCGCGGTATCGAGCTGGCCGGTAAAGAGGCCAGCTGCGGCTACCTTCGCCTGCAGGATGGAAAGATCGGCATCCCTGGCTGCGTCAATGATGCGGATGGCGATCGTATCGGCTGTCGCATGTCCAGCCTCCAGCTCGGCAAGATAGAAACGAAGGCCTTCGGCGTCGGGGCTGCGACCGAAGAGATTTTCGAAAATGGTCTCGACCATGTCGGCGTTCGACAGGCCGGCAAAAGCCTCCTGGAATTCGGCCTGCGCCGACATGCGACCGGCGACTGCCGTCAGCGTGCTGCCTGTCCCGAGCTGCCCTTCCCAATAACGCAAGCCTTCCGGATCCGCCGGCCGTCCGAAAAACGCAATATAGATTTCCTGAAGACTGGTCATGGATCGCCGCCTCGTTTCCGCATTGCTAACAAAAGCTTAAACGAGGGTGTTAATCAAATATTAACGCGGGGTTTGGTTAATGGCGATCGGGGCGGAACAAGTGAATATCGGAGCAGGCCCCGGTTTTCCAATGATTGGAACAGCCGATCCAGTCATGATCAGATCACAGTGATAGGCGCTTGAAGACAGCCTCCGGGATACTGCAGATGATCGTCATGACCAGGCGCCAGATGGGCCTTGTATAAACGACGTCCTTCTTCTTGGCGTGGGCCAACCAGATCGCCTTGCCGAGTTCTGCAGGCGCGGCAGTCAAGGCATTGGGCAGTTTCATACCGGCTGTCATCCTGGTGCGCACGAAACCCGGCTTTATGGTGATCACGTGCACATTGCATTTGGCCATACGGTTCCGGAGGCCGGATAAGAAGGTTGAAAAACCGGCCTTCGAGGCACCGTAGATGTAATTCGACGCGCGCCCCCGGTCGCCGGCGACGGAGGACACGCCGATGATGGTTCCGCTGCCACGCTTTTCGAAATGGTTCGCAAAGATACCGAGGATCTGTGCTGGACCTTCGAAATTCGATCGCATCACGAGGCCTGCCTGCAGGGGATCGCCTTGTGCGGCTATCTGGTCTCCCAGCAAGCCGATGACGCACAGGACGGCATCCGGCAGCACGGGCAAGCCGGCAATGAACGCTGGGAATGCCGCGGTATCGAGGACATCGAAGGCGTGGATTGTCACGGGCACTGTTGTCCGCGCCGCGATGTCATCGGCATCCCGCTGAAGAGCGTCGAGGGAGCGGCCGGCATACTGGATGTGCCATCCTTCGGCAGCAAACGCCAAGGCCGCCGCCCGGCCGATATCGGACGTCCCGCCGAGGACAAGAAGGGTTTGTACGGTGGTGTCTGTCACGTCTTATATCCCGAGGCGTTCTGAAAGGTGCGACCGGATGCGCCCGGTTTCGTCGATGGATTTCTTGATGCTGCGAAATTGTGTCAGATGTCCATAGCCGGCTTCGAACATGCTACGGCTCTGGCGCGCATCCTTGGCGAGGTAGAGCCTGCCACCGGCTTCGGCAATCAGCCGGTCGAGATCGGCCAGAAAGGCAAAAAGTCCTGGACGGACGGCAAAATCCAGGGCCAGCGTGTAACCGGGCAAAGGAAAAGACAAGAGCCCGCTTCCGGCGCCAAGCTTCTTCAACACGGCCAGGAAGGAAGCGTTGCCCTGTGCCGTGATCCGGTCCAGCAAGGAAGCGAGGACGGTTTCGGCCTGGTCTTCGGGAATGACGCACTGATGCTGGACAAAACCGTTTCGGCCATAAATCCGATTCCAGTTCTTCAAGCCGTCCAATGGAAAGAAATAGGGCTCCAGCGGGACGAGCTGTGGAACGGCAGCCTTGCGCGAACCGGCCCTGAAATAGAGTTCGTTGAAGGCCCGCATGCTGTAGGAATTGAGGGCTAGGCCCGGCAGGTCGAACGGTACGGACAGCCGTTTTTCCGAAGGCAGCGGAAAACGCTGTCGCTGCCTGCCGTTGGCCACCTCATCTGCAGATGCATGTTCGCCAACGAAGATCAACGATCGACCGGTGTGCAGGCCCTTTGCCAGGCAATCGATCCAGGCAACGCTGTAGGTCGAGGCGTTGCTTGCTTCGAGTGCCCTGAGCGCTTGGGAAAGATTATCGGCAACATATGTCTGTTGGCGGATCCAGCCGGTTTCGACGCGCCGCAGCTTCAGGGTGACCTCGAGGACCAGGCCGGTCAGCCCCATGCCGCCAACTGTCGCCGCAAAGAGTTCCGGATGCTCGGTGCGCGATACCCGGATCGGGCCGGTTGCCGGCGTCGCCAGCACGAAGCTGTCGACATGGTCGCCGAAGCCACCTTCGCCATGGTGGTTCTTGCCGTGGACGTCGGAGGCAAGCGCGCCGCCGACAGTCACATATTGCGTGCCGGGGACCACGAAAGGAAAGAAGCCGCGCGGTAGCATCACGGAAATGAGCTCACCGAGCAGCAGACCGGCCTCGACCGTGACGAAGCCCGTGGTGGCGTTGAAGGCACGGATGCGGTTCAACGCTCTGGCCTCCAGAGTTTGGCGGCTGCCGATGCTGGCATCGCCATAAGCTCGACCATTGCCGCGGGCGATCCAGGCCTCGGCAGCACCCGCCATCGATATGGCTTCCGCTGGCAAGTGAGGAATCAGAAGCTCGGTCTCTACGAGCGGATACCGGCCCCAGCCGGAAATCTGCACGGTCATGCTTGCCTCGCAAAGACATAATGTTTGTCGAGGCGGTATTTGACCCAGTTGCCGATGGCAAGCCCGAGCGCGCCACCAATGTATTTTGCTTCCGGCGTCTGTCCGAGATGCCAGAAACCTATTTCCATGCCCCAGAAAATGATGGTCGTGACGACGCTGAAGGCGCCATAGAGAGCGATCTTTCTGGTTTCGCTTGCCCTGTCTTCAAACCGGTCCTTGAAGATCCAGTATTTGTCCAGGATATATTTGACGATGAAACCCACGGCCGTACCGGCAAGGATGGAAAGAAACAGGGAAGGTGGCAGGACGCGCAGCACCAGTTCCTGCGTCGCCAGGTTCAGAACGCCGGCAATGACGGCGAACAGGACATAACGGACGAAGATCACATGCCGGGGGATAGAAACATCGGTCATTTCCGGCATGTTCATGGTCCTGGTCTGTACATGAGCGGGTTGGACGGAATGCCGAAATCTGGCTCGGCATCAGCCTGCTACCCGCAATTCGAAGGCTGCACGATCAAGCTTTCTCAATAACAAACGGTTGTTTCCGCATTGCCATGGCTTTTTCAAGCGTGCATTACGGCGCGTGAAATCCATTGCCGCGTACAGGAAAAGCAAAATCCATGTCAACAGAGACGGTCGAGAAAGCGGACCAGGCATCGCCTGGCGATCTTCCCCTTGTCGTGGACGTCGACGGCACGCTCGTTCGGTCGGACCTCCTGATCGAGACGGGATTTGCCCTGCTGGCGCACAGGCCCCTGGAGCTTTATCCGATTTGCCGTGCCCTGCTTCGGGGTAAGGCCGCGTTGAAATCCGAAATTGCCGGCAAAGCGACCATGACGGCGGCGGCACTCCCTTACAACGAAGCGGTCTTGGCATTGATTGCGCAGGCCAGGGCCGCCGGACGAAAGGTCTATCTCGCCTCGGCCAGTGACGGACGGTATGTGTCGGCGATTGCTGAACATCTCGGCCTGTTCGACGGCTGGTTCGCCTCCGACGGTCGCGAGAACCTCTCGTCGCGGACCAAGGCCAACCTTCTCGTCAACACCTTCGGCAGAGGCGGCTTCGATTATATCGGCAATTCCGCCGACGATTTCGAAGTCTGGGCGGTTGCCCGGAAAAGCATTGCCATTGAGGCCGGCGCCAAGATCGAGAAAAGATTGCGGGATATTTCCCCCTCGGCCCATATCATTTCCCGTCCGCCCGGCGCATTGCGACAATGGCGCAAGTTGCTGCGCGTGCATCAGTGGACGAAGAACATGTTGTTGTTCGTTCCACTGCTGACGGCACAAAAATTCGATGTCGTTTCCCTCGCCGAAATGATGTTTGCGGTTCTGTTTTTCTCCCTGGCTGCTTCCAGCATCTATATCCTCAATGACCTTGCGGATCTTGAAGCCGACCGGGAGCACCCCAGCAAGAGGTTTCGACCCCTGGCATCGGGGGCCATCCCATTGGTCGAGGGACTGCTTGCCGTTCCGCTGCTGCTGCTGATCGCACTCGGGGGAGCGGCCCTGATCTCCCTGCCTTTCGCAGGTATTCTGCTCGTTTATCTCGTCCTGACCACGGCCTATACGTTCTACCTGAAACGCAGGGTCATTCTCGACGTCATCACGCTTGCAGGACTTTATTCGGTTCGGGTCATTGCTGGATCGGTTGCGATATCCGTTCCGGTCTCCGAATGGCTTCTGGCTTTTTCGATGTTCATCTTCACGTCCCTGGCGCTGATCAAACGTTATATCGACCTCGCCACGCGCATTGACGAAGGACTGCCCGATCCTTCCAATCGCAACTATCGCAAGACCGATCTTGACATCGTCGCGGCACTGGCTGCGGCTGCGGGGTTCAATGCCGTCACGGTTTTTGCCCTGTACATATCCTCGCCCAACATCCACCAGCTTTATTCCCGGCCCTTCATGCTCTGGTTCATCTGCCCCATTCTCATGTGGTGGCTGGCGCGGGCATTGGTGCTGGCGCATCGCCGGGAGATGAATGACGACCCGGTTCTCTTCGCGATCAAGGACCGAAGCAGCTTGCTGAGCGGGATAGGCATTCTGCTGCTGATCTTCGCCGCCATGTAGTATTTGGGAAACACCTGGTGGCAAAGCAGCGACGCCAGAACCTGGCGGTTGTGCTCCCGGGAGCAACCGGGTAAGGCATCCTGCATTCCGAAGAGTGAGGCAGGCTGCCTGCCGGAGACTGTGATCAGGCCTGCTGATGGACAAGACAAAAAATACACTGCTTAGTTTTGCATTCTTCGTTTTTATCCTGCTCGTCTTCACGCATCTGGCCTGGGCATCGCTCGTTACCTTCGTCACGCCCAACCATGACATTGCTGCGGACATGCTGCTCGCGAACAGGATTCGCGACGAAGGCTGGCTGCTGGTCGGGCATTATTCCCGCTGGAATTTCAATCATCCCGGCCCGTTCTGGATCTATTACAACACGCTGATCGAATGGGTCTTTTCTGCACTGGAAGTGTCCCGCTACCAGCTCTGGATTCTCGGCAGTATTCTTATCAATGCCGTGTTTGCCCTGTTCTGCAGCCTAGCTCTTGCGACCTATCTGCTGGGGCGACGGCATATTCTTTTGTCGCTGCTGTTTTTCGTGGTGCTGGTTGGCCTGGTCGGCGGTGACGTCGTCAGCATATGGATGCCGTATCGGCTGATCCTCCCTTATGCCGCCTTCATCATCTGCGTTCTGCATCTTGGCAACGGCAACTGGCGGTATTTTACGCCGGGTGTTTTCTTCGTCTGCATCCTCGTCCACGGCTATGTGACCATGCCGGTCTTTACATTGCCGTTCTTCGGCCTGGCCTGCATCGCGGGGTATGCCAGGACACGGCGGGCGTTAGACTGGGGGCAATTGCGGTACCAGCTTCCTCTTTCGGGTGCGATCATCCTTCTGTTCATTGCACCGATCATTCTGGATGCCTTGTTTTACGAGCCAAGCAACCTCTCGAAGATCATCGCCGTCCAGCACAGATTCGCGACGGAACCGCGGCCGCACTGGGCAGAGATGCAGGCAATGATGAACGGCCTGCTCTTTCAGTTCACCGCGCTGAAATGGCTGTTCGGGCTGCCTCTGATCGCTGTGTACCTGATGTTCACCGGTGTCGGGGACGACGAGGAGCGGAAGCCGGTGTTTTGGTGCATTCTTGCTGGCTTGGTGAGCGGCGCCCTGACCGTTTTTTATTACAAGACGACGCCGGCCCCGGTCTATTCGTTCATCGCGCAATTTTACGTCGGTGTCCCGGTCCTCATGCTGACCGCGAGCCTTAGCCTGGCGTTCCGAAGGCCCGGTGCATGGCAGCAGGCCGGAACTTGGGGCAACGGCTTGGGCGCCATTATTTTCCTGGCGGCTGTTGCCAGCCTCCTCTTTCCCATCAAGAAACTGGACCGGCCGGAAACGGGAGGCTCCATCGTGGCACTTGCGGATGCCATAGAGCAGCAATCTGCAGCCAGTGGATCTATCGCCCTCGAATTCGAGGACCGAGAGCTCTGGCCTTTCATGACTGGATTCATCCTCGAACTCGACCGTCGGCATATTGCGGCGTGCACAAACCGGTATGACATGCCGTTCCTATTCACGCCCAGCAAGCTGTGTAATCAAAGCATTCAGCCCAATTACGAGATCGTCAAAAGCACAAATTGCAATGGGAACTGCCTCTCCGACACAGGTGAGTTTGGCTTCAAGAGTTCACGTCCATAGGCTCATGACGTTTCGGTTGTGAAGCTTTGCTTTGCGAGATTGATTTCCTCTAGGAGGAGGCAACCCCGTTGGTTGCTGCCGAAGGGCTATGCCTACCCAAAAATTCTGAAAATGCGTTACTATTCAACTTCGATAAAGCCAGCCGCCGGTTCGATCGACGTTTTAGCCACCAACACTTGTGACCGCAGCATGCACATAGGATATCGCTGTACCAGCAATGGCTAGCGTTAGGCAAAAAACAACGACGGTAAAACGAAAGAGGTCGGTCATGATGAATTGTATATAATAACCAAGCCACCCCTTTTACACAATTAAAAATTGAGCGAGGTGCGCAGTCCGTAGCATTATGGCTGCCAAAGCTAAGGCGCCAGACGCTATCGAATATCGCAAAAATGGGCATGGTGAGGGCGCTTGAATTTCTCAAAATCTCTCTTTTTGAGGATAGGAAGAAAACCCTAATGAGACCTGTGCGCGGAAATTTATAGACGTCTGAATTTATTGATGATTCAATTCGTTCGTCGAATGATGGAGGTGTGTGATGAGCCGTCGCCAGATTGGTCAGGAAGCATTCGGGTTTGCAGTCGATCGGTCCGGCACTTCTTCGCTGGATGATCTTGCTGAGTTGATCGATTGGGCACCGGTCGATCAGGCGCTGGTGGTTATTTCATGCGCGGCCAGGGGCGAGCCGGCATGGCCGCCGCTCGCCCTTTTCAAGGCGATGCTGTTGTCGATCTGGTATGACTTGTCGGACGTGAAGCTGGCTGAGGCTCTGGATGATCGGGCTTCGTTTCGTCGGTTCTGCGGCTTTTCCCGCTCGGAGCCGACACCAGAGCGCACCACCTTCGTTCGGTTTCGCCGCAGCCTTGTCGCCTACGGTCTGGACAAGACATTGTTCGAAGCGATCACCAGTCAGCTCAAGGCAAGGGCAATTCGGGTGAAGACCGGCACGCTTGTCGATGCGACGATCATTGCTTCGGCCAGTGAGGACGATGGCGAGGGTCATTGGGTCAAGCACAAGGGCCGTCCGGCGGTCCATGGCTTCAAGGCGCATGTCGGCGCCGACGCCGATACGGCTCTTGTCGAAGAGATCGCCGTTACGCCAGCCAACATCAACGACGGAAAGGCCGGTCCTGATGCGTTGCCGGACAATCCCGGCGATGTTTATGCCGATAGCGCCTATCGCGGTGATCATTTTGGCAAGGCGGTCATCGCGAAGGGTGGCACACCGCGCGTTGTCGCCACAGGCATGTGGGGACGCGACGAAGCCGAGATCCGAGCACGTCTCAATGCCTGGAACCAGCCGATCCAGCGTATCCGCTGTCGGATCGAGAAGATCTTCGGGACATGGAAACGAAGCTACGGTCTGCGCCGGATGCGATGGTGGGGGCTTGCAAAGGCAGGTGTGCAAATTCGCCTGACCGCCATCGCCTACAATATGAAACGGGGTTTGCAGATCATTGCCGCGGCCGGATAGGCCGTGGAACCACACGCAGGGCGCTCCGCCGCCCAACAAGGACGCACCGGAGCGCTAAAGGTCAACGCATGCCGCCGAAAGCCTAACAGAATTCAGAAAATTCAGCCGTCTATAAATTTCCGCGCACAGGTCTC
>Ga0222427_100701_pt1 | contig 34781 bp, 27 predicted proteins | sample 2B20Ametagenome_FD_182890 | JGI IMG/M metagenome (GOLD analysis project Ga0222427, IMG submission 182890) | Enriched microbial communities from leaf-cutter ant dump, University of Wisconsin, Madison, United States - 2B20A (version 2) | ecosystem: Environmental > Terrestrial > Nest > Insects nest...
GTTCATCTAAATCTTATAAAGGGGTCAACATCTGCCGGAATGGCATGCGATAACTCAATGGAATTGCGCATATACTCCAGTGCAACGTACCGGAATCATGGGGTCAATTTACTCCGGAATATGCATCGTATAAGATTAAAGTCCCAACACCGACGATTTTGTTTTGGTCGACAACTTTTATAGGTTTACAAAAAGATTGTAGGCAATATTCCATTAACGATACAGTAATATCTCCCCATCCTTCAGGCTGAAGGTCTCTGGTAAAAGGTATGTCTTGTAATACTAAAGGTTGTATATTCATTCAAGTTTTTAAGACAGCAATTTATGCCAACTAATATAGAAAAAGATCCTAATAGAATTGCTTTAAGTGTTACATGACACAGTTCATGTTACAGTCTCACCCTTGTTACCAGCTTGGCTTACTGTCAGTTGTTCTTTCATCTTAATTTTATTCCTTGTGTTTCAAGTTGGTCCGCGCCCGCTAGAATACCGAAGCTTCCAATTCTTCTTATTGCCAGTTTATTATGAATTTGATATTTTAATTTTCTTGATGTCGCTTGAATTTCTGTCCAGTCCCAAGCGTTTACTTTTCCGTTGAATGTAGTTGAGTTTTCGTTTTTTAATGCTCCCCTTTCATTAAAATGTCCGATGTGAGATTGATTAAGTTCGTTGTTTTTTAGTCCACCGAAATATAATTGAATAAGTCCCCAACCTTCCGTTGAATACCTAAAAGTGTGGCCTTTACAGTATTTGGGGTTAAGGTCAATTTTTCTAAATAGCGGTTTACCTTTATGCCTTGGTGTCCAAAGTTGAAAAGTAACAGCAAACTTGTCTCCATTGTCAAGGTCAAATTTTGATGATATTTCGTCAACAGTTTTGTATTGGCAAATCCCTTGCCCGTATGGTGAATACGAGTCGTAAACGTGCAAGTCAGTGTCCTTGAAAATGAAGTCAAGAATTTCCAATTTGTCGGCTTTGTCAGCGAAAAAATCGTAGGTCATAGTTTAAGTTTTCTGTCTTTTAGCCCTGCTGGTAGTGAATTAGTATTGGCGAAGTAACGTAGCTGTATTGACAAGTCGCTTGTTATAAGTCAATGTTCTTCCTTTGTAAATATGCAAACATGTGGAAGGAATGCTTCCTATTACTCGTAAACTTTAGCACCCTTGAAGATATCAGCAAATGTTGACCAAGCAGCTTTTTCAGCATCTACATTTGCATCTGTGTTATCATAATACCCTTGGATATCTTCTGTATACGCCGCCAAAGCCTCCAGAAAATCAGGTAAGGTTTTGTTTTCCCAAGTTTCAGGCTGTTGGAGCAAATCCTGATGCAGAAGATCAAGGAATTTAATGAAGCTTTGTCTGTCTGTGACTTTCAATTCGTACAATTGATTACCCATATATTTTTTAATAAATGTTTAAATCTGATATATCTCATTACCTTCTGTCGCATATGTTCTGTTATAATTCAGTTCTCCATTGGCTTCAACAGCAAATGTTTCAGTGAGGAACTCCAGTTCTTCAATTAGAAACTTCACCAGGATAGATCGGATCTTGTCTATCTTATACTGACTGGGTTTAATCGAAGCCAATACTATCTTGTCTTCCGTCTCTTCAAAAGAATGTCCTTTTCCGTCTCGCTTATTGTTAACCGAATAGATTTCCAATCTATCCTTATCCACTTCAACCGTAAAAAATAAATATCGACTTTGGTAATAGTCAGCTGTTGATTCGCTATTCTTAAACTTCGGACACATCCTAAATGAGAATTGATCGGGTAGATCGCCATTAGATTCATGAAGGCTATCTAAATTCTCGTCATCCAGAAAGAATAATAGATAAGGTGAACGGAGGGTCACCTTTATTTCATTATAAAGCGTATAGAAATCTTTATGATAGAATGGAGCAATGGCAATTCTAAATTCCGATTGTTTACTGCATACCTCATGAAAGGTCTCGAGCTTCACTCGAAGAGATTTATACATTGATCTAGTAATGTGGTTTAATAATTATAAAAATCATGCCTTTAATTAACCGGATAATTAAATCTGAGCTTAAAATAATGATTCATTTAGAAAAATAAAAATCATTCTAAATATATGTGTTTTAAATATTTTTTCACGTCAGAAATTTCAATAACTGTCATTTGAGCGAGAAACCACAATACGGGAACTTATAGCCTTATTTATGTAACAATCCGAATAATTATTCTTCAATCTTATTGAATATTGATAAATAGTATTTATCTTTAAACAAATATTATTTATCCTATGCGGCTAATCATAGACGTATCAGGTTAACCAAAAGCCTAATCTATGCATATTATACAAAAGCTTAGCACTTATTTAAACGAGAAATTTGAAACACTAATTTTTATCAGTACCCTTTTGGCTCTTCTCATTAACGCTGCGGGTTTTAAATTCTTTAATCAATATACAGCTCTGTTTTATGGACTGTTTTCGGGATTAATGTTGGTTCTTTTTTTTAAAAATTGGCTCATTGATAATTTCATCACCCTATGGCCAATGGGATTTTTTACTTTTTGTATAGTTTTTGAATTTGCATATATGCTATTTGATCAGGTTCATCTGAAAGATGATTGGTACTTTCTACCATGGGCGGCTCTGTTGGGTGGAGTTGTGGTGGTAACCATTAGTGTCTTAATTGTATTCAAAAAGATAACTATTCGAAAGACATTTTCTAAATTCTTTTATGTTAGCGTTATTTTCCTCTTTTCAACAGTCTATTCCTACGGGCTCTTATCACTTATAAACATTTTTAATGCGCGGCAAGTCGTTAAATGGGAGCGTGCTAAGGTGGGTTTACCATCCTGGGTAATTACTTTTGGAGGAAATTACAATGATGCCGTATTTGAGAACAAAGAATGGGGAAATCGGATGATGAATCTATTTTTTATGGAATGGGAAGGTGATTTTCCGCATCCGCCAACGACTGCCGAAATAAAAGTTTTTAAAGGCAACCTGGGAAAAGATTATATGCTCAAAACGTATGATGAGGACGAAAAAAATGACGCAAGACAAATCGACTAACACCACACCCTGCTGTTGCTAGGCAAACCTGTTTTTTCGTCGTGATGAATCGTATGTTCATCGAAAAATAACATCGTTCACCCGTAGAAAATAGTAGATTAGCCATGCTATTTAACCGATAGATATCAAAATAGACTTACGTATTATATATGACTAGAATGACAGATCAAATAAAGCTAAAGCAATTGGCTGCGATAATGGATGTGCTGCAGTTGGCTGAGAAATTAAAGTTCGAACTACGGCATAGCTGGTTGTCCAATGGGCGTCAGGAGAGCGTTGCCGAGCATACCTGGCGCATGTCGCTCATGGCTATATTGATTGAACCGCTTTTGGATCAGAAGGTAGATTTAGCCCGTCTGTTAAAAATGATCATTATCCATGACCTTGTTGAAGCAGAAGCGGGAGACGTCTCCGTATTGGATCAGATCCGCAATCCGGAGATCAGAAAGATCAAACAGCAAAATGAAGAACAGGCCATTCTCAAGATCAGGCAAATGCTGGCAACAAGTAACGGACAAGAGATCTATGATCTCTTCTATGAATTTGAAGAGAAGAAAACCTTTGAGGCCAAGGTTGCCAATGCCATTGACAAGTTAGAGGTACAGCTACAGCACAATCATGCTGATATCTCTACCTGGGAAGAAGTTGAGTATGATCTTTCTTTTGTAATTGGCAAACACGTCCAATTTGACCAGACCTTTGTCTTGTTAAAGGATTTAATCGAGCATCAGGCGTCGCAGAAATTGGAAGAGGCCGGGTTGAATGTTTCGGAGATTCGTGAGCGCGCGATCTCGACTTTTAGCTAGGGGAGGAATATAACTTTCATAGATGGGGTAGTGATCAGTCCGTAGGGTTATTTTGATATCAATATGCTTATACGGTTTCCCGTAACCAGCCATTATTTCAAACCAATACCTTAGCCTTAAAGTTTGTAATAATCTAGATAGTTAATATTGACAAACATATTAATTCAGCATAAATAATGTATATTAGGCTTGGGTATTAACCATGCCCGATTGAAAAGTAGCATGCCATGATAGTAACCACGACCAATTCCATCGAAGGGAGGGAGATTTCACGATATAATGATCCAATAGCTGCCAATGTTGTCATCGGCACCACTGTCTTTAGCGATATAGGAGCGAGCTATGTCGATTTCTTTGGCGGTCGCTCTACCAGTTATGAGAAGAAGATGCAAGAGATGCACAAGCGTGTTACCGAAACGCAAAAGCAACGTGCACAGGCAATTCATGCTGATGCTATTATTGGGCTTAGTTTAAGTAATGGCAATACTCTATGTGGATTTCTAAATTTTCAGGATATTAAGTGTAAGAGCTTTGATTAAAAATTGCTTTAAACTATAGTAGTCGTTATCACTTTCGAAAAAAGCTCGCACCTTATATGGAAAATAAAAATGCCCCGTAGATAGACGAGGCGCTAAATGTTTACACAACGGAAATAATCCTTATTGTGAATTGCTTTCATAGCAAATATAGAAAAGATTTCCGTATAGCAATTATGGTTACCCGTAAAATAGAAGAATTTTTTTATTTACTATTGAATAATATTATACCAAATTGGTCAAATGATGAAAAGAATACTCGGACTTGATTTAGGAACCAGTTCTATTGGTTGGGCATATATATTGGAAGCTCAGAACGACAATGAAATTTCCAAAATTGAAAAATTAGGCGTACGTGTCAATCCATTAACGACAGATGAGCAACTTAATTTTGAAAAAGGCAAGCCTATAACAACCAATGCCGGCCGAACGTTAGCAAGATCTGCAAGGCGCAACTTACAACGCTTTAAATTAAGAAGGGAGAATCTCGTCGAAGTCTTAAAAAGAGAGAAATGGATTGACGATAAAAGTATATTAGCTGAAAACGGTAATAAATCTACTTTTGAAACATATGCGCTTCGTGCTGCAGCAGCAGTAAAAGAAGTAAAACTGGAAGAGCTTGCCCGAGTATTGTTAATGATCAACAAAAAAAGAGGATATAAGAGTAGCCGGAAAGTTAATAAAGAAGATGAAGGACAGCTGGTGGACGGAATGGAAGTAGCTAAAAAGCTTTACCATGAAAACCTTACTCCAGGAGCATTTGTATATCAATTACTAAAAGAAGGAAAGAAAAAGATACCTGATTTTTATCGGTCAGATTTGCAGCGCGAGCTAGACTTGATCTGGGATTTCCAAGCGAACTATTATCCTGATCTATTGACACCGGATCTTAAAGAAGAGCTCAAAGGAAAAGGATTACGGGCTACATCTGCTATCTTTTGGTCAAAGTACAAATTCAACACAGCGGAGAATAAGGGAACGAGAGAAGAGAAAAAGATTCAAGCCTACCAATGGCGAAAAGATGGACTGACAAAGCAATTGGAAAAAGAAGAGGTCGCCTATATCATTGCAGAAATTAATGGACAGCTCACAAACTCATCCGGATATCTGGGTGCCATCAGCGACCGTAGTAAAGAGCTATATTTTAACAAACAGACTGTTGGGCAATATTTATTTAATCAACTGCAACAAAATACACATGCGAGATTAAAAAATCAGGTATTCTATCGTCAGGATTATTTGGATGAGTTTGAAAAAATCTGGAGTGTACAGAGTCATTTCCACCAATGTCTCACCGAACAGCTTAAAGAGGAGATCCGTGATATCATTATTTTTTATCAACGTAAATTAAAATCTCAAAAAGGACTTATCAGCTTCTGTGAGTTTGAGCAACGCGAAGTTGTTGTCAATGGAAAAAATAAAGTTGTAGGCTTACGTGTTGCACCCAAATCGTCTCCTATATTCCAGGAATTTAAGATATGGCAGCAGCTCAACAATGTAAAGCTCAGGAATAAGATGACCAAAGAGGTTTACAATCTCGCAGAGGAGCAGAAAAGATCCTTGTTTGAAACATTGAATCTTAAGGGAAAGCTTAGCGCTCATCAAGTCTTAAGCTTAATTGAAGGAAAACCCAAAGAATGGGAATTGAATTATACGGAGCTTGAAGGAAATAGTACGAATGCCGCACTATACAACGCCTATTTGGATATTTTGGATATGGAGGGATACGATGTTCGTAGTGAATTGAAAATTAAGCTCAACAAGGACGAAATTACATTATCCGATCTAGATAAACCTGTATCCGAGATTAAGGATATGATTCGGAGAATATTTAAGCATTTGGGCATAAACACTTCCATTTTAGATTTTAATGCACAACTGCAAGGCAAAAGTTTTGAGAAACAATTGTCGTATCAGTTGTGGCATCTGCTCTATTCATATGAGGAAGATGATTCTAAGACAGGAATGGATCGACTCTATAATCAGTTGAATCTTAAATTTGGTTTCAGCCTTGATCATGCCAAAATCATTGGTAAAATTGCCTTGCTAGATGATTATGGAAATTTGAGCACAAAGGCTATCCGTCAGATCTATCCTTACATTCAAGATGCTGAATACAGTGCTGCATGCAAACTGGCTGGCTACAATCATTCCAAATCATCTTTAACGAAAGAACAACTTACCAATAGAGTGCTCAAAGAACACTTGGATATTCTACCTAAAAATAGTTTAAGAAACCCTGTTGTTGAAAAAATATTAAACCAAATGGTCAACGTTGTCAACACGTTGATCGATACTGAAAATGATAAGCTTATAAAAGAAGGTAAAAAAGCTGATTTTAGGTTTGATGATATTCGGATAGAACTGGCTAGAGAATTAAAGAAGAACGCAAAAGAGCGTGAGGAACTGACAAAAGCAATTAATACATCGAAGGCAGAACACGAAAAGATCATTAAGATCTTGCAAACTGAAGATGGAATAAAAAATCCAACGCGTAATGACATTATTCGTTTCAAGCTGTATCAAGAGCTGAAAAATAATGGGTATAAAAATCTTTATACCAATGAATATATTCAACGAAAAGATCTTTTTACCAATGTTTACGATATAGACCATATCATTCCGCAATCCCGATTATTTGATGATAGTTTCTCCAACAAGGTTTTAGTTCCCCGAAATATCAATATTGAAAAAGGAAATCAAACAGCATTTGATTACGTCCATACGAAATTTGGCGAAGATGGGATTGAGGCCTACGAGGCAAGAGTTGAAAGATTGTTTAATTTGAAAGAAGAGGGAGTATCTCGATCCAAATATAAAAAGCTGCTGATGCGCGGATCCGATATCGGTGAAGGTTTTATCGAGCGAGATTTGCGAGATTCGCAATACATTGCTAAAAAAGCAAAAGCTATGCTTTTTGAAATTGCTCCATCGGTCATTTCTACCTCAGGATCAGTTACCGATCGATTGCGTGAGGATTGGGGATTGGTCAGTGTGATGAAAGAATTAAACCTGCCCAAATTTAAAGCGGTTGGTTTGACCGAGTACCTCGAAACCAAAGATGGTAATAGAAAAGAAGTAATCAAAGATTGGAGCAAGCGAAATGATCACCGGCATCACGCTATGGATGCGCTTACCGTTGCTTTTACTAAGCATAGCCATATTCAATATCTTAATCATTTAAATGCCCGAAAAAACGAGAAAAGTGAGTTTTTCAGTACCATAAAAGCTATTGAAATAAAAGAGACCTACGTGGAGCGAGATGACCTAGGAAATAGAAAACGTTTATTTAAAGAACCGATTCCTCATTTCAGATCAATAGTTAAAGAGCATTTAGAGCGTGTTTTGGTTTCACATAAAGCTAAAAATAAAGTTGTCACAAAGAATCGCAATAAAATTGATGGGAAGAAAGAGGCGCAAGAAGTCTTAACACCCAGAGGACAGCTTCATAAAGAAACCATCTATGGAAAGATTCTGCAGTATACTTCAAAAGAAGAAAAAATATCAGCAAAATTTGATGCGGCAACTATTGCTATGGTTTCAAACCCAAGATATCGCTCAGCTTTATTAGATCGCCTCACTGCATACGGTAATGAGCCCAAAAAAGCATTTACAGGTAAAAATTCACCGATTAAAAGTCCGATTTATTTTGACCAGCAAAGACAGCTTGCTGTCCCCGAAAAGGTAAAATTGGTTTGGTTAGAAGAAGACTATACCATTCGTAAAGAGATTGGCCCCGATTTGAAGATCGAAAAAGTTATAGACCAAGGAGTAAAACGTATTTTAGAACAGCGGCTATCAGCATACGGTGGAGATACTAAAAAAGCATTTTCAGATTTGGATAATAATCCGATATGGTTAAATGAGGAGAAAGGAATAGCCATTAAAAGAGTTACCATATCTGGAGTCAAGAATGCAGAAGCTTTGCATACAAAGAAAGATCATTTGGGACAAGTATTAAAAGATAAGGATGGCAAACCTATGCCTGTAGATTTTGTAAGCACAGGAAATAACCATCATGTGGCTATATATGAGGATGAAAATGGCGCATTACAAGAAAGGATAGTCTCATTTTATGAAGCCGTAGCTCGTGTGGATAGCGGTTTTCCAATTATTGATAAAAATTATAATCAACATTTGGGCTGGAAATTTCTTTTCTCGATGAAGCAAAATGAAATGTTCCTATTTCCTTCGGAAGAATTTGATCCAAAACAAATCAATTTCTTCGATCGCAACAGTTACAAATTGATTAGTGAAAATCTTTTTAGGGTTCAGAAATTTACGATAAAGGATTACTTTTTCCGCCATCACTTGGAAACAAATGTTGAAGATAATTCGCAAACCAAGGGTAAATTATGGAGACGCGAGGGATTGAATGGTATAAATGGTATTGTTAAGGTAAGAATTAATCACTTAGGTGAGATAGTTCAAGTAGGTGAATACTAAATTGCAAGGGCGATGATAAAACGTACACTAGTATTTTCAAATCCGACCTATCTCAGTCATTCCAATAAGCAATTATTGGTCACTTATCCTGACAAAGAAAAGGACAGTAAAACTGTTCCAATCGAAGATATAGGTGTACTATTAATGGAAAATCAGCAGATTACCATTTCACACGGATGCATTTCGGCGCTATTAGAAAACAATGTAGCCATCATTTCATGTGACAGCAGTCACATGCCCAAAGGTTTGATATTGCCACTAGATGGAGGACTTACTCAAAGTGAAAGATTTCGTTACCAAATTGAAGCTTCTGCACCGTTAAAGAAACAGCTATGGCAACAAACTATACAGCAGAAGATATACAATCAAGGGCGGGTTTTGGAAGAATTAGGTTATGATGTCACTAATATGTTTAGGTGGTCGCGCTCGGTAAAATCCGGCGATCCAGATAACTACGAAGGGAGAGCTGCCGCTTATTATTGGCAAACCATATTTAGCGAGTTTACATCATTTAATAGGGGAAGAGGAGGTGAGCCACCCAACAATTTATTAAATTATGGATATGCCATATTGAGGGCAGCGGTTGCAAGAGCGTTGGTTTCTTCAGGATTACTTCCCACTTTGGGCATTTTTCATCGTAATAAGTACAATGCTTATTGTCTGGCCGATGATATTATGGAACCTTTTCGTCCTTATGTAGACCGTATTGTTTATGATTTGGTCAAAGAATTTGGGGTTGGCGCATTGGGCGAGTTGAACAAAGATTTGAAGGTTCGACTTTTACAGTTACCGCAATTGGATGTAAAGTTTGATGATATGACAAGTCCTTTGTTGGTGGGTGTTTCTCGTACAACAGCATCATTGGCTAGATGTTATGAAGGAGTCAGTCGCAAGATTAATTATCCAGAATTGTAAATGTATTGGAGAGACTAAATCAATATCGCGTTTTGTGGATTTTAGTATTTTTTGATTTACCTACCGAAACCAAAAAGGACAGGAAGGCGCATGCCAAATTTCGTAAAGAAATTATGCAGGACGGATTTGTTATGTTTCAATTTTCAATTTATCTCCGGCATTGCAATAGCCGGGAGAATGCGGATGTCCATCTGCGAAGGGTAAAGCGGCTGCTTCCGGAAAAAGGCCATATCGGTATCTTAACGATTACGGATCGGCAATTTGGAGATATTGAGCTTTTTATTGGAAAAGAAATAACAAAAAGACCAGATACCCCACAGCAGTTGGAACTATTTTAAAGAAATTAGGATATTGGAAAATGCTATTAAACAAAAAATCCAAGTGTACAAGCTTGGATTTTTTATTTTGTAATTTTACGTTTAACGAATTGATTTAAAGAATTATACAGTATGGTACGCTGTTGTAAATATCGTTAAATCAAAGAATGAAAGCAATTCACAACCTGTGGCCCTGAAAGTACTAGAACATAGTCGCTGTTGTAAATATCGTTAAATCAAAGAATGAAAGCAATTCACAACACCGGTCCAAATATCAGCATTCGGGGACCGGCTGTTGTAAATATCGTTAAATCAAAGAATGAAAGCAATTCACAACGGCCCTCCTCGCCTTGTGATGTAGAGTATTGCTGTTGTAAATATCGTTAAATCAAAGAATGAAAGCAATTCACAACTAATCCGATCTACACACGCGGTCAGTGTTAGCTGTTGTAAATATCGTTAAATCAAAGAATGAAAGCAATTCACAACAGGGTCGAATAACGGATCATTTTCTTTGTCGCTGTTGTAAATATCGTTAAATCAAAGAATGAAAGCAATTCACAACTAAAACAGTTTTAACTGCCGAAAAGGATGGGCTGTTGTAAATATCGTTAAATCAAAGAATGAAAGCAATTCACAACCTGCTTATGGCGCGTCTAACGTGGAAACTAGCTGTTGTAAATATCGTTAAATCAAAGAATGAAAGCAATTCACAACTACAGCGCCGACAGCCCCTACGGCTCCCGTGCTGTTGTAAATATCGTTAAATCAAAGAATGAAAGCAATTCACAACGATTTCGTATATTTGCTGTATGGAAAAATTAGCTGTTGTAAATATCGTTAAATCAAAGAATGAAAGCAATTCACAACAACGAATTAAAGCTAATGAAGATCTTGCGGGCTGTTGTAAATATCGTTAAATCAAAGAATGAAAGCAATTCACAACATAGCAAGGGCGTTTATCGCTCTAGAGCCTGCTGTTGTAAATATCGTTAAATCAAAGAATGAAAGCAATTCACAACTCGATTTTATAAGCTCGGGAAAAATATTTGGCTGTTGTAAATATCGTTAAATCAAAGAATGAAAGCAATTCACAACAGTCCACTTCACATCATAAATTGCCTTCTTGCTGTTGTAAATATCGTTAAATCAAAGAATGAAAGCAATTCACAACTGATTGGTCTGCTTTGAAAATATAACCTATGCTGTTGTAAATATCGTTAAATCAAAGAATGAAAGCAATTCACAACTATGATTACTTGACAAAACAAAAATACTAAGCTGTTGTAAATATCGTTAAATCAAAGAATGAAAGCAATTCACAACCTCTGCCATTATGCCAAATCTGATCTAAATGCTGTTGTAAATATCGTTAAATCAAAGAATGAAAGCAATTCACAACTTCCAACCGCCTTTTGAACGATCGTACTGTGCTGTTGTAAATATCGTTAAATCAAAGAATGAAAGCAATTCACAACTCTGATGGCCGAATCGTTCTCTGATGCCTTGCTGTTGTAAATATCGTTAAATCAAAGAATGAAAGCAATTCACAACGAATAGAAGTAAGGATAATACCAGTAATCGCTGTTGTAAATATCGTTAAATCAAAGAATGAAAGCAATTCACAACATCAAAGTATTTTAACACTCCAGTTTCTTCGCTGTTGTAAATATCGTTAAATCAAAGAATGAAAGCAATTCACAACGGTTTTTCTGATGATGGTGTTACCTATTTAGCTGTTGTAAATATCGTTAAATCAAAGAATGAAAGCAATTCACAACACAATATGTATTATTTCTACCACCCGGAAAGCTGTTGTAAATATCGTTAAATCAAAGAATGAAAGCAATTCACAACATGTTAGTGATTTTAGATAATCTGTTATAGGCTGTTGTAAATATCGTTAAATCAAAGAATGAAAGCAATTCACAACATTATTTGGTGGATAAGAAAAAAGTAAGGGGCTGTTGTAAATATCGTTAAATCAAAGAATGAAAGCAATTCACAACTTGTAAACGACTTTTTCGACAAATCAAAAGGCTGTTGTAAATATCGTTAAATCAAAGAATGAAAGCAATTCACAACTCTGATGGCCGAATCGTTCTCTGATGCCTTGCTGTTGTAAATATCGTTAAATCAAAGAATGAAAGCAATTCACAACGAATAGAAGTAAGGATAATACCAGTAATCGCTGTTGTAAATATCGTTAAATCAAAGAATGAAAGCAATTCACAACATCAAAGTATTTTAACACTCCAGTTTCTTCGCTGTTGTAAATATCGTTAAATCAAAGAATGAAAGCAATTCACAACGGTTTTTCTGATGATGGTGTTACCTATTTAGCTGTTGTAAATATCGTTAAATCAAAGAATGAAAGCAATTCACAACACAATATGTATTATTTCTACCACCCGGAAAGCTGTTGTAAATATCGTTAAATCAAAGAATGAAAGCAATTCACAACATGTTAGTGATTTTAGATAATCTGTTATAGGCTGTTGTAAATATCGTTAAATCAAAGAATGAAAGCAATTCACAACATTATTTGGTGGATAAGAAAAAAGTAAGGGGCTGTTGTAAATATCGTTAAATCAAAGAATGAAAGCAATTCACAACTTGTAAACGACTTTTTCGACAAATCAAAAGGCTGTTGTAAATATCGTTAAATCAAAGAATGAAAGCAATTCACAACAAAAAGCGTTTAATCTCGTCAATGTCTTTTGCTGTTGTAAATATCGTTAAATCAAAGAATGAAAGCAATTCACAACTACCTCAACCTTCGGCCGCGCATCTGAATAGCTGTTGTAAATATCGTTAAATCAAAGAATGAAAGCAATTCACAACTGCTTTGCTTTAACTGCTCGATCCTTGCCCGCTGTTGTAAATATTGTTAAATCAAAGAATGAAAGCAATTCACAACTTCTTTAGCACGTTGGTATTATGATGAAACGCTGTTGTAAATATCGTTAAATCAAAGAATGAAAGCAATTCACAACGAAGTTTAAAGTTGTATTCCTTTAAAGCTTGCTGTTGTAAATATCGTTAAATCAAAGAATGAAAGCAATTCACAACTTAAAATCCCTGCTTCCTCATTAGACAAAAGCTGTTGTAAATATCGTTAAATCAAAGAATGAAAGCAATTCACAACCCTATTTCCTGGGGTGTCATGTCAAAATAGGCTGTTGTAAATATCGTACATTGATCCCATTTTCTACACAGTAAGCTTTCTTACTTTTTCCGCTCTGCTGCCAGTCGGATGTCATAGACAACATACGCTCACGTTTTTGTTGAATGCTATTCATAGAAACAAAGCCAACAACCGAGGTAACATAAGTCAATAAGTACTTGCTAGGACGGAACTGCCAGTCTGCGCAACCACAGATCAAATGTTGATCTGTGGTTGTTTTAAAATTCTGACTAATTTGTAATCACAATTATTAGCTTAACCAACAGTATCTTATGATATTATCGGGAGTTCGCTGCTTTCCTTTGGTATTCTTCCACTTTTTTTCTGTTGTTTTCAATAGCATCTTCTGAGATTAAATCGGGTTTTTCCTTACGTGCTTCTATTAGTAGATTAAGCATTTTCAACTGGTTTTTGTATGCCTGGTCAAATTGGCCAAGTCTACTTTGCAAGGTTGCAAGACAATCTAGATAATAGGTGTTTTTCTCTTCATATTTATCAATGATGTCTGCCGCAAAAGCATCGATTTTGGTTGAGATATTCTCCTGAGTTGCGATAAATGAGGCAAGCGCTGCTGCGTCTTTTTTATTTTTTTTCTGCGTATTATTTAAATAATTTAATACATCTTTTTCTTTAAAAAATGCTAGCAGAATTTGGAGCTTACGCTGCTTGTATACGTAAGAGGAACTGGGGGCCTGTGCCGAAAATTTATCCGTAAGTGCAATTGCCTCTTTGTAGTTTTTGGAGGTTATTGCATTTTCGATTGCATTCATGTTATCTTTAAAACTATTTGATTCATTTCTTTCTGCTGTCATTTTCTTTTCATATTCTTTTTTGCGTTCTAGGAGATCAAATGAGCCATTCGTTATCTCATTTAGTACGTTATCCAAAAACATGGGATGACCTATCCAATATATTTTTTTGTCTTTTACTACGATAGTTGCTGGAATCCCTTTTATCCCGGCTGCGCGCAGCCATCGCTTATCCATATTTTTTTCATCGTCATCAGCGACAACATTAAATTTCATTTTGTCACCCATCTTTTCTACAAACTCTGCTACTTTGGGAATAGCAACGGAGTATGGCTGATCGCCTGTCCGTTCCATCACATTGATAGCTATTACGTTCACAGCGTCATTGTACTGTTCGGCGAGTTCGGAGAGATGCGGCATTGCAGCAATGCAAGGTACGCACCACGTTGCCCAAAATTCCAATACGGTAATTTTATCATCTGACAGGCTTACATTTTCCCCTTTTAGAACTTTAGAATAAAAGAGATTGGGAGCCGGATCTCCAATACTAAGACTGATTTTACTGCTCTGGGCATACACTGGTGTTTTAAGTAGGATCAGTATAATTAATATTAATGATCCACCTAATGGAATTCTTTTTTTTGTTTTCATATTAAAGACTAATAGCATCAATCATCATTTTTATTTCTTCCTGTATAAATTGAGTCCCACCATTGGTACCGGACAATTTAAAACGAACAAGACCATCCTTGTCGATGATAAATTTTGTCGGTAACGCTGCAACTTTGAAGGACTCCAGCGCAGCATAGCGTTTACTTATCCCATCCTTCTTATCCATGAGAACACGAAATGTATATTTGTTGTCATCCATTATCTTATTCACTTTAGGCTTGGGATCTTCTGTTCCTCTTTCTGCCGTATTGATAAAGAAAAACTTGATATTCGGATTATCTTTATAATTGTTCAGTGTTGCCTGCATGCCAGGAAAAGACTCAAGGCAGGGTTTACACCAGGTAGCCCAGAAGTCCAGTATAACAGTTTTCCCTTTAAGTGATGCCAGTGAAACAGTGTTGCCGTCCATATCGCTGAGAGTTATGTCAGGAGCATTTTCGGAGATCATGCTACCTTTAAGAATGTTTCTGTAGCTGCCGAGTAAACTTTGTAGAAAGGCATTCAAACATTCATCATTAGTCTCCTTTTGCAGCATAAGTTTTTCGCAGAGAACAGGAATAAGATAATGGATATAGGCGCTATTCTCAATTTTGGCAAAAGTTTCTGTGGCCAGAGCGCAATCCCTGTTTTCAATTGCTTCTTGGATGAGCATGCTGTTGAAACTTGAAAAGTCACGTCCAGGAAAGTCCTTTATTATCTGATGATGAAATTTGATCTTTTCCTGATAAGAATTTAGCGAGTCGAACTTTTCAACTGCCTTGCTATAGGCGAAATCTCCTTGCGGAAATCTGGCGACGGCTATTTGCTTTAAAGAATCGGCTGTCTGCTGTAGATTCTTGTAGGTATAATAATTGACAGCGACAATCAGGCCTGACTCTTCTTTGCTATCCGTGTAATTTTTTAAAGCAGATCTAAGTTTGATGTCGTCTTTTTCTTCAAAAAGGGCTTTCAGCTGATTTTGTATTGCGTTCTGTTGTGTGTAGCCGTACTCATAAAAAAACAAAAAAAGCAGGCCGATTAATATATTTTTCATATCGTTATTATCCGTTTAAAATGAGGCAACTGCTAATGTTTAGCAGTCAGCTTCTTAAGAAATTATTATGTCTCCGTAGTGTTAAGGATTATTTTCCATGCCGGGATTTCTGGAAATCACAGCGGGTGGAAATCTAAGGGTAAGCCTTTCTAAAGGCAATTTGATCGTTTCGATAGCTTTTCCTTCTTTAGCGCCATAAATAGTATGTTCGTACACTTTATCTTTAAAAAGTGGATCATTTGATAGACGGCGTATATCAAACCATCGCAGCCCATAAAGAGCAAACTCCCGAACTCTTTCCTCAACTATAAACTTGATGAGGTTGTTTTGGTCCATGGAAGGAATTTTCGCTTCATCTGCGGGCATCCTTTTTTCCCTAAATGCTGTTAGAATACTCTTCGCAGCATCGATATTTCCCATCCTTGCTTCACATTCTGCCTGCATCAATTCGACATCTGGCAGATAAACACCTTGTGGCGCTTGAGAACCGAATGGTCCAATACGCCTGCTGAGACTTTCTACTGGAAAAATCGAGTTGCCCAAATAAGGCATCCTGCTAAAAGATTTGAGACGCTGATCATTCTTACTGAACAACATGTAAACCCATGGCGCCAGCAATATATTATTGGAGTTGGTTGCTACCAGTGCATTTGTTGTTCTGACAAGTAGATTCTGACGATTTTCCAATCCAGATGTTACCGTCCATGTTCCGGAAGCATACGTTTGATTATAGTTGTAAATATAGCTTTCAAAACTAGTCGGCATATGTGATTTTGCCTGTTTAATAAGGGTTAATGCCTGGTCATAATTACCCATAAACCAATAAATCTTGGCCAATGTAAGCTCGGCTGCGGATTTGCACATCCGAAGTCTATTGGGAACATTGACAGGAATTAGGGGAATAGACTCTTTAAGATCACTTATCATATTATCGTACACCTGTTGTACGGTCGCTCTGGTAAAACTATTCTGTGCGACATCTGCTTCCGTAACTAGCGGAATCCCAGGATCTGTAGATGCTGAGCTGGCCTGATAAGGTTTTCCGTAATAATTGATCAAGTAGAGGTTTAAAAATGCACGGGATGCTTTCGCTTCGGCCTGAATCGCGCGCTTGCTTTCTTCTGTGCCACCTTCACTATTCATTACTTCATTAATAATCTTGTTATAGAGATAGATATTGCGAATAGGAATAATTAATTCGTCTGCAGCCTCTTCTTGTTCATAGATATTTCCTTGATATCGGAATAAACGTTGAGAACGATTTACTGATGCATTAAAATAAGAGTCAAGTACAGTTGCATCATCACCCAATATCAGCGCGGGTGCGTCGAATCCTACCGATAGAGAATTATAGAGCATATTTTCATAATCAGTCGTTTTACTGGCGATTAAGCTCCCTTTAGGTTGAACTTCCAAAAAGCTCTTGCCGCAAGATAAAATACTTAAGGAGAGTGCTATTAAGAAAATATAGTTGATATGTTTTTTCATAATGAGATACTAATTAAAATGATACATTTACACCGAATGAAAGACTATTCTGCCCGGTTCTGAGCGTTCTGATACCTCCATTATTGTTAAAACCTTGAAATTCTGGATCAATGCCATATTTGTTTGCTTTCCATACCATGATATTTCCCATCTGTCCGAACACACGTAATTCATTACAGTGAATGCGGTCCAAGATCGCTTTGGGCAATCGATAGCTCAAAGTCAAGTCTCTTATTTTGATAAATGAGGCATTGATCACGTTGTTATTTCCCAAAATGTAATAGTAAACACTACGTCTACTGGTGGACACATTTTCGTTTGGTACGAAAGAAGGTATATCTGTTTTCAACTCATCTCCAGCAACCTTCCAGCGGTCTGCAAAATCTTTATGGAAATTGCTGTAACTTGCGTTCACTCCTGAATACTTTTGATTGACATCCCGTCGCGTTACGTGCCCCGCATTAAAGATCATATTTACCTGTAGATCAATTGATTTATAACGAAACATGTTGCTGAATCCACCGGACCATTTTGGCTGACTTGTTCCCGTAAAGATGATATCCTCCGCACGCGTCACATAAGGTGCCGTTACCAGCGTTCCGTCGGAAAGCTTTACCTGCGGATCGCCCATGTTATTTAGACCGGCGTAGTCGTAGGCAAACATCGCGTAGGCGGCATAGCCCTGTAGATTTTGTTCCGTTATTTTTGCGTTTCCAGTAGTCACGCTACTTTGATTATAAGACTTTGTGATCTTATTTTTATTGAAGGCAGCGTTTATCAATGTCCTCCAGCTGAAGTCTCTAGATTTTACGTTTATGGTTGTTAATGAAAGTTCCAAACCCCGATTTGTAAGTTCTCCGGTATTGCCAAGAACAGTTGGTGATATAGCTATAGCAAAAGGATTGACCACCATTTGGTCTAATAAACCTTCGGTTTTTTTCCAGTATACATCAAAAGTACCCGTAATGCGATTATTGACTAATCGAAAATCCATTCCGATATTTTTTGTCTTGGTCAGTTCCCAGGTTAATGATCGGTTTGCGGGGCTATTTATTCTATAGATCACACCCCCTGGTACTGAATAACCGTTTGGGGATACTGCTAGTAAAATATCATTTGACGAAGCAGTTCCGGCAGCTGGCGAAATTCCAGTCAGGCCATAAGTCGCCCGAAGCCTCAGTTCATTCACCCAGTTAAGTTCTTTCATCCAGCTTTCTTTGCTAATGTTCCACAGGGCCCCAATGCTGTAAACAGGTTTATTCTGCGCAGATTTATCCTTTCCAAAAAGATTGGACTGGTCGATGCGCCAGCTGGCATTTACCCCGTATTTTTCCCGAAAACTGTAAGCGAAGTTGGCGTAATAAGAAATAAGCCTGGAGTCAAGCCTTTGGGCACGGTAAGTGTCCGGGTAATAGTACCCGTAACCGCCCGTCGAGGGATAGAGTGTTCCCGCAAGATATGCCGCAGACAAGGTTTTGTAATCTACAGGCTGCACCGTATAGGTTTCATCGTTAAAACCCCTGGTCAGGTTGTAGGTATTGTCTGTACGCATAGATTGCACCTCATTCCCTGCAAGTAAAGTCAATTGGTGCATTTTGTCATTCCAATCTTTGTCGTAAACGAACTGGTTTCTAATGGTCCAGTCTTCACGGGAACTGTTGTCGGCAGTTAATCTTCCACCCGTCTCTGGCATGTAATAAATGGGTAGGCCAGTACTCGGATTGATTACAGTGTAGCTGAGTACCTCGCGGCGGACATCGAAAGCTTGTTGGCCTTCAAATTGTCTAGTATCATTTTTTGCTTTTGTATAGCTATATGTACCTTCATAACGAAGTCCCTTATAAAGATTGACACGGAGTCCTGCATTCAGTCTTACGGCCAGACCGTTTGAGTTGGTATAACCATAATTTGACTCGTCTAGCGGCATGTAATGCATATCAATTTTTCCACTATTTTCCAGCATCTGCCTTCGCTCGGCGGTCAGATAGCGCCAGGAAAGATCAAGATTATTCCCGGTTTCATCCTGAAAGAGCTGATAGGGGTTAAATTTGGAATCAAAGGTTGGATATGGTTTGTTGCGGCCAACAGTGTTGGTTATATCGGTGACCAAGTATAGGTTAATATGGGGGTTGAACCTAAAATCCTGTCTGATGTTTAATTTGTAGGTATCGGTTGAGTTATTCGGTCTGTTCGCGCTGTTTTTATTTCCTGTATAATTAAAAGAGCCATAAAAAGAGTATTTATCCGTACCACCGCTCGCAGCGAGCGAATGATTGGTGATAATATTATTGCGATAGAAAAGTTCAGAAATCTGCTTTGTATTACTTATTTGCCCCATACTATCCAGTTTAGCGTCTACCTGTGGCTGTGTCAAAAGGCCACGGCTTAAATCATATAATGCCTGTTCATGCGGCGCTACGATAGGGGATGTACCACCATTGATTGTTGCCCAGGGAACAATATTGGCATCAAATATTTCTCTAGCCTCCCGTATATAACTTTTACTATCCAGTACAGGAAAATAATCCAGCTCTGGCCGGGATTGAATCCGGACAAAGGAATTATAGTCAATCTTCAATTTGCTCGCACCTTTCTTGCCAGCTTTGGTCGTGATGACAACAACGCCATTGGCCGCTCGCGCACCCCATATCGATGAAGCGGTTGCATCTTTTAGCACGTTTACGTCGAGCACATCATTGGGATTGATCAATTCGATGTCTTCATAGGGCACACCGTCCACGACAAACAGGGGAGATCTACTCGTGGTGGATACGCCATAGCCGCCAATGTTTACCGTGCTACCTACAGTACTTAATCCCCGGATCTGAAAAGGATCTGCTCCGGGCGCATTATTTACGGTAAGCCCCGGTATCAAGCCATCAAGCCGCTGGATCACGTTCATGGATCCTACACGATCGTTATAGATCTCCATGTCAGGTTTTGCGACCGAACCGGCGCTTCTTGCCCGATCGAGACTTTGATATCCTGTATTGACTGAAACATTTACTTCCTCGAGGCTGTTAATGAGTGGATTTAGCTGTACAATAAGCTGATTTCCCATTAACATTCTTCCTGTGACGGTAATCTGCTTACTTTTGTACCCCATAAAAGTAAACACGATCACATCCCCCTCATAAGCCTGTATGGAAAAACTTCCGTCCCGTTTGGTTGCATAAGATTCAGGTCTATTGGTCAATATAAGGCTGGCTCCGGACAACGGAGCTCCAACAGAATCAAGTACTGTTCCGGAGAGGTTTTTATCCTGTACCTTTGGGCTGTCATTCTGGATTTTTGGTGTTTCCACATTTGGTCTTTCGGATAGGAATATCGTCTTGTTTCCAAGCCTATAACCTATGGATTGCTGTTCAAAGATCTGTTTGAGCAGTTGCTCCAGCGGCATGTTCTTCGCTGATAAGGTTACTGGTTTTGTTTTTTCTAAGAGCTTTAGATTGCCAAATACAGCATAACCAGTCTGCTTTTTAATAGCAGAAAACACCTCTTTCATCGGCATATTCCTCGCATTCAAGGAAATTTGCTGGCCGAACGCCGAGGAAATGCTCAGTATGAGAGCAGGGGTAAGTACAATCCGTTTTATGAGCGATTTGGTCCGCTTATTCTCAAGACAGTAAGTTAGGTTAAGATGATTACCTTTTCTAAGATAATTTTGCATATTTTTGATAATAATTAGGTTAGTAAAAATGTGTGTGCATTCTTATTTACGCCTATTTGTTGCCGGAAATGTTAGCGCATTTCCGGCTTTTCGGACGTATATGATTTAGAGTTAGTTATCTATTGTTCGACTGTTATTAACCTCCTTTCTCTGTTTAATTTGAGCTTGACGCCTGATTCCTGTAGTGCGCGTATTATATCTTCCAAACTTTCATTACGGCTGATTTCTCCAAAAAAGTCAATTCTTTGAACAGGTCCTTTATAGTCAACTTTGATATCATACCAACGCTCTATCTGCCGCATGATTTCTGGTAGGGTGGCGCCTTCAAAGTTAAAAAGACCATTTTTCCAGGCTATAGTTTGTTCAGGATCAATATTTCTGACGATGGATATATTCCTTTTCGTTCTGTCAACCTGCGCCTGCGCGCCCGGTAGCAAGGCTAACGATCTACCGTCCAAATGTACATTGACACGTCCTTCAAGAAGTGTCGTCTTCCAGGTGTTTTCATTAGCGTATGTATTTAAGTTGAATTTGGTCCCGGTTACTTCAATCTTTAAGCCATTAGGAGCCTCCACGATAAAAGGTTTATTCTTATTTTTCATGACTTCAAAATAAACCTCGCCATGGATCATTACATTCCGGGTATTGCCATGAAAACTTGAAGGGAAGCTAATGGAACTATTGGCGTTTAGCCATACCTTAGTACCATCTGCCAAAGTCATCTGATAGTGCCGTCCCGAAGTTGTAGCAACAGTATTGGGTACATTGAAGTTTCCCGACTCTCTGTAAGAAAGCTGTCCATTGGATACCTCAGCCACAGCGCCATTTTCAAGCTTTATTAAACCATTTTGAATTGTGTCCAACAAGACCCTTTTACCATCTGAAAGTGTTAAAAGAGCACCTTTGGTGGCTGGCTCAATCTTGGTATTAGGCTTTTCTACATACCTGATTACTTGTTTATTATTTAGGTATATTGTAATGCATGTAGCTATTAAGAGGATGCATGCTGCTACCCATCCTATCAGTTGCGGGCGTAACTTTCTTATGGCTGCCTTAGGAGCTATTATGGTATGATCATCAAATTTTTCCCAGGCAAGCTCGGTATTAAATTTTTGATAGATAGCTAGATCTTTAGAAAGATTTGCCTGATTTTTGGTTCTTTCAGCAATGATTCTATTATATGGATTTTGTTCTATCCATCTATCCAATTCCCGCCGCTGTTCGCTGGTTAGTTTATCTTGAAGATCAAGCCAAATAAGATGCGCTATATAATCAGGTAAATGTTCCATTGCCGTCTTTTTTTAAGTAAGACGTAACAATGCAGAAAACAACCAAAAGAAATTTATATTTTTTTTGACCAGGCGAAGATTGGATCAATGTAAATGTATACTGCGATTAGCTAAATGGATCAGGACAATGCATAACAGGTTTGGATCTATCTTTAACTTGAGTAAATCAATAGCTCTTGTTTTTTGATTTCTGACTGACTGTACCGATAATTTGAGCCGTTCGGCTATCTGTTGTGTGGTCTGTCCTTCAATAAATAACATTTTAAAGATCAAGCGGCATTGGGGGGGCAAGAGTTCTATTTGTTCGTACACTTTTGCCAATAACTGGGCATAAACTTCCTCAGCTTCCAGCACTTCGTTTATATTAAGTTCTTCCTTTTCGTCGGTACCTTCCAAAAATAGTTGCTTTTTTTCCTTCCTTAGCTGATCAATTCCCGCGTTTTTCACTGTTGTATACAGGAAGCTCGATATATTATTAATTTCCTTGAGATGATCTTTTTTCTGCCATATTTTGGTAAATACATCCATGACGAGATCTTCAGCTTTAGTCGGGCTTCCTAATATTTTACTGGCAAAAAAACAAAGGGGAGGATAATAGGTTGAAAAAACATGTTTGAAAGTCTCCTTATCACCATTGGAAAATTTAATAGTCAAATTTTCATCCCCATAATTAGTGTCATCCATCACTTTGTCGAATATAAATTTTAAAAATCAATTATGGGTTGTCTTTTTGTTACTGTGTTTTTTATAGGTTCTTTGCAATTTATGCAGAATGTTCTTTATAAAGACAAATTTAATATCCCAAAGAGAAAAAACAAATTTATTTTTTTGATGTAAGAAAAATGACTGAACAAAACAGCGCTATTTAAAATCGGTTATTTCTTTGGATTAAATTGAATCAAGACATCTCATTAAACATTAAATTCATATCAAAATGAGGTTCAGAAGTTTTGACTTATATTTGATTTAATACATGAATCACCACATATCATTTTCGTTAAGTCGCGATAAGTTTTTAAATTTGCTATATGCAATCGGATCTCACATACGACAAAGCGAACTTGCGAGAATTGGCTTCTTTGGTGTCCCATGCGTCATTCAAGAAGCTTTCAAGCAGTACCAATCAGTCTTCTTATATCAGGAAGATGAAGAAGTATGTGGGGTGGAATGAGATGGCTGACGATAAACCCACCCAATTAGGAGATCTGATCGCACATTCTTATCGGATACTCGAACAAAATTATCGGCACGAATATATCTACAAGAATAAGTTACTTAATGATTATGTTTTAAAGTATTACTCCTTGGAGGACACGATACTGCTCAATGAATTTCGGGTAGGGCAGTCCATTGCTGATACTGTTTTGGTCAATGGAACAAATAAAGTATTTGAAATCAAGACAGAGTTAGATTCTCCCGAACGCTTAGAAAGTCAGTTAAACGATTATTACAGAGCTTTTACCGAGGTTTATCTATTTACGCACGCTTCCTTGTTGAACAAATATCTTCGGATACTTCCTGCCCACGTAGGCATATTGATTTATACAGAAGAGGGAGAGGTGTCTGAATATCGGTCAGCTGTCAAGTACACCGCATCTCTTGATGCCAGCTATATGATGTCGTCCTTGCGAAAACCTGAGTATAGCCGGCTTATAAAAGAACTGGTTGGTTTTCTACCCGATGTAACACCCGTATTTTATTATCGGGCATGTCTGGAAATATTAGCGGAACTGCCAGTCGAGGAAGTCCAAGCGATGTATTGCCATATCCTAAAAAGTCGTATCGATCGACAAACTAATTTATATTTGACTCTTGGCGATGTACCTTCATTCGTCAACTTCTCTTTTTATCAGGCGAAATTTAATAAAAAGTCGTATCTTACTATGATTAATAATCTAAGTAAGAACCTATTATTATAAAGCGCTTATGTATTTCCCTTATCTCCGAGGTAAGCAATTTGAGTTAATTGCATTACGTGAACTTGTAGGGCTTCCATTAAACCCAGATAAGATCATTCCTATTATTGAACCTGTAAAGAAGAATACCTCATCGCTAAGGACAGCACTTAAAGCTTTAAGCGGGGCTAATATCCGTGTACAGTTGGTGGTAAATACTGAGCATGGAGAATTAAAAGGTGACAGTGAATCCATTTTTACTTTAATTGAAGAACTAAAAGATCTAGGTGTCAAAACTATTATACCCACCTATTTAATTAAAACGGATCGCGATAGCGCTTTTGCACAAGAAAGCGTTATGCAAAGAGGCTTTTTCGATAGCGGTTATGCATTGGTTCATCTCAATAAAACAAATGATATCCAAACGTTAAGCGATTTCACAAAGAAGACGGCCTGTCTTTATAATACTATTCATATAAACAATCTTTTTGGGCTTAAAAGGAAGTATAATAACCTTGCGCTATTGAGTGATAATTTCAATAAACTTTCTAAGAATACTGATTACATTGCGATAAAGGAGGAAGTGTTTTCAACAGATTACCTTTACTACCCCGATGAGGGATGCATTGCTTTTTCAGATTACCAATCCATCGGAAGTGCTTACAGTGAGGGCGGAGGTCCTGCCTATGCTGTCGCCATACATCTAACCTTTAAATTGGATGGAGACGAGGATATCCGTATCGCACACTTTGTATCTAAATCAAATGATGATGCATCCGATCCAGCAAGGAAATACTTTGAAGCGTTGGAGGATTTAATACAATTTGTTGATGACAAGAATATTCCCGAAACAATAGCACTGAAAGAGTTTCGTAGGCATTACCAGCAGCAATCTTTTTCGGGACTGGGCGTTGTCAAAAAACTTTCCATTATGCACCACATCGAATTGATCCAAGGCTTAATCTCCTAATCTCAAAGCTATGAATTGTTGTGTAAACTGTTTCGCAGACCAAGGGGTGCGGGATAGGATAGAAGCGGAATCAAATGGAAAGGGACTTTGTGATTTTTGCGAAAGTAAAGATGTTTTTTTGATAGCCTGCGAGGAACTATCTGATGTCTTTGATGCACTATTTGAACTTTATATCAATCATCCAACGGCTGTATTATCCCTCAAAGATGACAGGTCGGTTGCAATGCATGAACATTTGATATGTTATTGGCCAAAGTTGTTCGATAGCAACAAACTAAAACCCAAAGATGTAAAACAGTTGCTTAACCAGATTGGCCGGGGTTGGGTCGGATTCAAGGAATCATTATTTGAGGAACCAGTAGAGTTGCAGATCTATCTTAATGGTGAAGCGACGGACGATTCCCATCGGATGCAATGGGAGAAATTTGCATCCGAGATAAAAGAAGAGAACCGTTTTTTTATAGCTAACACCTTAGATTTAGAATTGTTGGAGTCTACCTTTAGCCGATTTGCAAAAACCTATCCTGTTGGAACGCATTTTTACAGAGCGCGGATCAGCGATCGCCCACTTGAAGTCCATGAGCTGGGTAAACCGCCCAAGCTGTATACAACACCAGGCAGAGCCAATCCAGTTGGTATACCGTATCTATATATTTCTGAAAGTGAAGAGACGACCTTTTATGAAACACGGGTTTCTTTGCACGAGTCCATTAGCATTGGACGTTTTACGTTAAAGGCTCCATTACAGATCATTTCATTAAAAAATATTGAAGATTACGGGCCATTTGAAATTCAAGATCGTGGGTTTGATATTGAGGAGTTTATGTTGGTTCGATCTTATTTACTAAAACTTGAAGAAGAGCTGTCAAAACCAGTTCGGAAGCAAGATGTTAATCTCGATTACTTGCCTACCCAATATCTTTGTGAGTATATTAAGTCATTAGGATTTCATGCGGTGGAATATCGAAGTGCAATGAAAGTCGGAGGCTATAACTTGGCAGTTTTTAATGATGCTGACTTAGTTTGTACAGAAGTGAAACATCATCATGTGAAAGGCTTGAAATACGATTGGTAATATACGTATGTCCAATTTTTTAAATTAGATTTTTTAAGGCTACGGTTTCCCGTAACCAATCCTACTTTCAAACCCATACCTTAGCCTTACAGTTTGTAATAATCTTGAAAGTTAATATCTGTAATCATATTAATTCAGCATAAATAATGTATATTAGGCTTGGGTATTAACCTTGCCCGATTGAAAAGTATAATGCCATGATAGTAACCACGACCAATTCCATCGAAGGGAGGAAGATTTCACGCTATAATGATCCAATAGCTGCCAATGTAGTTATCGGTACCAATATCTTTAGTGATATTGGAGGGAGTTAATGTGAAATGATATCACATTTACTAGTCATAATAGGACAGAATTTATCTATTGCTTAGGAGCAGACAGCTCCTCCAACTTACTCACCAACCTTTCCCGTTCACCGCTTCCAGTTGTCGAAAATCGTAGTAGGGGCAGACCATACTTTTCCAGTATGGCATCTTTCATTAAGTCGCGTTCCGATTGTTTGCCTTCGGCGGCGTGATAAGCATAACCATCCACTTCGATTGCCAGGACCGGATTCTTTCCAAGTTTATTGTAAATCAAAAAGTCTAGGTGCGTCATGTGATGGCTTGCATACTTTGCTTCAGCAGGCGTCATGAGTGAGAAGTCGTCAATGAGGCTCCGCAGCGGAAAATGGAGGAGTACATCGTATTTTGAGAACCTGTCATCAGACAATACAGAACGCACCAGAGTAAACATCAGGCTTTCACTGTCAAATACCGATTTGATACGCTTCTGCGACAAGATCCTGCGACGCTTTTCCTCATAGCCTTTGTATAGATAATCAAAGATCGAATGCAGCTTACTTTGTATGATCGTGAAATTATTGTATTCGATATAGCGGATCAGGTCGGTGATATTACTTTCGTTTTCGGAGTCATTGCCATGCACCAATAAGATCAGCTGGTCTTTGGCCCGTGAAATTGCCACATTTAGTCGGTTAGGGTTATCTGTAAATTCGGAGATTTCATTGTCGACCGTAGAAAGAATAATCACATCATTTTCTCTACCCTGAAATTTATCAACCGTGTCAGCTATAATCTCCGTACCCGCAAATGTACCCTGCAAGGCATTTGTCTGATTACGATAGGGCGTCACAATACCCAGATCAACCGAAGCAAGCTGCTGTTGTGGGATAATCTCCTGTAGGATAACATCTATCTGCCGCTGATTCATCCGTGCCCGCGCATGGTTACCGGCCACTGTACGATAGACCAGTAGCGGTTCGCGCTCTAATGTTGGCTCAGATAGGATAATGAGCTGATCATTGTAGAATTTACGGTTACAGAATTCAATGATCTTTGGATGGCAACGGTAATGTTCTTTCAGCAATGTTTTATGAACATCAGGGAATAACTGTGTGATGGATGCAAGTAAACTGTTTTTCGCATAGTGATAAGGTTCAGACAGCTTGAATGCATGAAAGATTGCATCCGTCTTTTGGGCCATTGTCGCATCTACTACATTCGGCAGCTGTTTGAGATCACCGACAATAACGGCACGTTTGGCGCATGATAGGGCCAATGCACCCGTTGCCAGATCCACCTGTGAAGATTCATCAATGATCACATAGTCATAAACCGTATCCTCAGCCAGGCACCTTCGCAGCGAATAGGTGGTGCTCATGATGACAGGATAGTCTTCAATGAAACTTGTGGACTTACCACGCAGATCAGCCTCCTGATATATCGGACGATCCTTGTGCTGAAACCTGTTGTAAAGCACATTTTTAAAAAGCCGCATCGCGATTTCCGTATACTCGCGCATCTTTGCATCAAAGGAGAAGTTATGTAAAGCCTTTTCCAATGATCCGATACGAGATGCCAGTTCCGCAATCTTGCTTCGGTAATAAGCCGATTGAGCGATTCTGATCATGTCCCAATGCGATAAGGCATAAAAGCCCTTATCTTTGATACGGTACCTAAAACGATAGACTAGTTTCTTCCACCAGTTAAACTGTTTGCCAGTATGTTCCTGGTCGGTGACGGAATTCCAGAGTGCCAGTAGCCGATCTGATGAGAGGTTACTATTCAGTTTAAATTCTGTTATTGATCTCCCAGTATTCAGAAAATGCTGCTGTTCCGTTCTTATGTTTTCAATAAGGAGTTTCAACATTGCCAGCTCGTTCTTCTGTGCTAGTTTTTCGGTGAGTTGTAGCAGGAGCTCACTATTCTGTTGTTTCAGTTGAGCTAATTGTTTGTCATTTAACTGAAACTTGAATAGGTCAGGAATGTCCGATTGCAATTCTATAAATTCCCTTTTATTCTGGTTGCTTCCCAGCAAAGCAGCGATAAAGGAGAGCCCATTCTTATGCAATTTTTCATACACATTTTTCGTTGCCGAGTTATTGCTTGACACCACAGCTACACTTTGACCATGCATGACAGCGTTGGCGATTATATTGAGGATCGTCTGTGTTTTACCTGTGCCCGGAGGGCCTTCTATTATACTCAGTGGGTTGGTAAAGGCATTATTTACAGCCTCTTTTTGACTGAGGTTGAATCCAAAAGGAAAGATTTCAACAGGAGCGAGGAGATCACAATTTTTGGGTTGTATTTCATTCAGATAATTGGATAGGATGGCATACTCTGGGATAAATGATATTCTATTATAACTATCTTCAAGAATGTTTTTCCCATCTTCTGACTTGAGCCCTACAGCATCTGCAATTGTTTTTAGATAGTTGAAAGTGGTCACCGCTTTTTTGCCCTGCAAAGCAGATTTGATGACCTGAACTTTATCCTTGTTGTAGGTGTATTTTTTATTACTGCTTTTAAATGCCACAATACATTTCTCGCCCACGAAAGAATAGGACTGGATATCACTGGTCTTGTCCTTTCCATCGATATAGATGGCCTCTTTCGGTAAGAATTTATTTGTAATGTGCATTCAGTAGATAATTATAATGATGGTAAAAAGGCTTCAATTTCTCTTTGCTCAAAAGGGTATCTCCCACCATTTAAATCTGGAACTATGGGAAAGTAAACTTCAATATTGTAGTCCATATAAAATTCAATAATAAATGAGTTATAAATTTACTAATTTCTTCCTTCCATCTATTATATTCAATGCATTATCATCTGATTCTGTGTATATTATTTGTTTTAACGATGTAACTTTATAATCTCCTTCGACAGAATAAAAGAATAACCAGCAGTTGTTTTGTCTTTTATATGGTGTTAACGATGATAGTTTGTATTGTCTTTTCAAACCCATAGATTATCCATCTCGTTTTCTTACGGTTTCCCGTAACCAATCCTTCTTTCAAACCAATACCTTAGCCTTTCAGTTTGTAATAATCTTGAAAGTTAATATCTATAAACATATTAATTCGGAATAAATGATGTATATTAGGCCTGGGTATTAACCTTGCCCGATTGAAAAGTAGCATACCATGATAGTAGCCACGACCAATTCCATCGAAGGGAGGGAATTTTTACGATATAATGATCCAATAACTGCCAATGTAGTTATCGGCACCAATATCTTTAGCGATATAGGAGCGGGGTATGTAGATTTCTTTGGCAGTCGCTCTACCAGCTATGAGAAGAAGATGCAGGAAATGTACAAGCGTGTCACCGAAACGCTCAAGCAACGCGCACAGGCAATTCGTGCTGATGCTATTATTGGGCTTAGTGTAGATGTCGACGAAATCTCAGGTAAGGGAAGCCAGATGTTTATGATTACGGCAGTGGGGACACCAGTACATCTCAAAGAGGTTGCTCGCGTTCCTGTGGAGAAGCAGGATGATCTATTGGACGGCGAATTAATTCAGAAGAAGGTCCGTGCAGATATTATCCTAGAAAATTATAAGTCGGTAGAATCTATTAATAAGGAAACAGCCGAATTCATCGCTACATCAGGGCTAAGGGAATTTGAACCACTTGTGTTCAAGGCAATGCCCAGTGGTATACTGAATTGTTGTGTTAATTAATTGCAAATTATTCATAAAATTGAGTATTTTTAGACTTTATTAACCTTTATTGATTTCTAAATGAGTTTTGACGAAAATACAACCAAGATTATTCTTGCAGCTATTACAGTTTTAGTTGCTTTAATTGGAGCATCATTTATTGCTATTAAAATATCAAAGAAAAGATCGAATAATGTTAAACAAGAAAATATTACGATAAATGGGTCTGGAAAAGTTGTTGGTGGAGATGATAAGTCAAAAAATAGATAATGTTAGGTCCAGTTCAGAAGGGTAATACTGTTGATGGTTCTGGGAAAATCGTTGCTGGTGACGATTATTCAAATAACCATATTCATAATTATAGTCGTGAAACTAAACTATCCAAATTATTTGATAGGTTAAGGGAAGTTTTTAATGAAGATAATCGGATTGATGATGTACATGATGATTTACAGCGCTATCTTTTAGATCGCGATCAAATTGGATTAGAACAGAAACTAATTGATGGTGACTTATGGCATTTATATGAGGATGCTGAATGGCTTAAAGAAGAATACTCTAAGAAGCTTACAAAATATGTTTTTTATGAGCCTGCTCAACATATTCATGCATATCTATTAGCAATAATAATAGAGAAATTTCGAAATTTAATTTATCCTTTGTTTCGGAATGGGTGTAGTGAAAGTGAAATCTTAAGAACGATTTCCTGTGAAATTAATGATCCGTTACTTAAAATTATTAGCGAAGAAGGATGCAACGATATTATGGGACTAAACTCAACAGATATTGATGGAATGATATACTTTCTTACTGGAAGATGTCACATAAGATGGAAGTCATGATTATTTATCACCCTGCATTTGACCTTTATCATTCAGTTTATCGAATGTTACAAATATTAACGCACTTCAAGCGTGACGAATATGTTGAAACAGAGAGACTACGTATTTGGGATTTTTATTTACTTTTTCCCGAAAAAATTTACACTATTAAACTCAAGAGATCGGAGAATGATATAAAAGAACTTATTAAAACACATATTAGGCAAGACAATAATCCGTACAATCTCCTCCTAGACAGCAGAAAAATATTTGAAAAAATAAAACCATTTCAACTGGGTGCTTTAAAGTGTTTAGCGTCATATGGAATTATAAATAAGGATTATTTGGCTTTGAATAAAGTTACTATTGTGTCGAAAGATATTTTAACAACGTATTCTTCAAAATTTGAGCCTTTAAGTGCAAAAGAGCGAAACGCCATAAGTCTCTTAACCTCTCATTTTTATTACATGTCTCTTTATGGAGTTGACGGTTTGAAAGACCGCACACAATTGTTAGAAAGCAAGTATGATGCATAATAATTTATTTTTAAATAGGCTTATTATAATTACGAAAGGAAATAAGATTGCCTATGATCAAAAATTTCATCATGGGGTTAATATCATTCATGGTGACAATAGTAGTGGAAAATCAACTATATCACATTTTATTTTTTATGCGTTAGGGGGATATTTTAATGACTGGGTAAAGGAAGCCAAGAAGTGTAGAACTGTTGTTGCTGAAGTTACGATGAATGAAGCGACTTTCACAGTAAAAAGAGAAATAAATGTAAATCCAGAAACAAATAAGGGAAATCCAAGTGAGCCAATTTTTATTTATTGGGGACCACTTGAAGAAAGTAGAGGTAAACCCAAAACTGAATGGCAAAAATTCAATTATAATTCGACAACTGAAAAGAAAAGTTTTTCAAATGTTTTTTTTGAGAAATTAGATTTGCCAATTGTAAAGACAGATAGTAACATTACAATGCACCAAATCTTAAGGCTATTATATGTAGATCAAGAATCTCCAACTAGTTCACTTTTTTTATATGAACAATTTGATACCTCATTGATTCGAGAAACTGTATCAGATTTACTTTTAGGGGTATACAGTCAGGAACTTTATGATGCTAAAATTAGGAAAATAGATGTCGATAAGGAATTGGATGAATTAAAAAGAGAAATTAAAGTTATCAAAAGGTATGTTACGAATGAGTTGAACCTATTTCCGACGCATTTATTAACACAAATAAAAAATAAAGAAGAAGAGATTCAGTCAATTGATGAAAACCTTTTGCAATTAACCGAAAAGAATAGAACTGTAAAATATACTGCCAAAACAAGGTTAGCTTTTGAAAAACTTAATGACGAAGCTATCATACAAAGAAGTCTTGTTGCTAGCCTTGAAACAGAAATAAATAATTTAAAATTAGATATCGAAGATTCCAAGTATTTCATTGAAACACTTAAATCAAAAATAAAGGCAATAAAAAATTCAATCTTAACAAGAGAATTTTTAGGAGATTTCCCGTTAGATTATTGCCCTGAATGCTTGTCAAGTATTCAAGCAGCTGATAATACTTCTCTTTGTAAATTATGTAAAACGCCTGTTGATCAAAGTTCTGGCATAACTCAGGCTAGAAAAATAGAACAAGAATTAAGTTTTCAGATTAAAGAGTCCCAGAATCTAATGACTAAAAGAGACAGGAAGCTATTGGAGTTATCTGCCAAATTGGAGTCTGAAAGAATTAAGCTCAAACAAATTCAAGTTCAAGTAAATAGTTCATTAAAAGATGTTAAGTCCATTAGAGATGAGAAAATTGATAGTTTATATGTCGATAAAGGATTTGCTGAAGGTGAGATATTGCAATTAAGGACAATGCTTGAAAATGCTGAATTGTACCAAGAGCTTATTGATAAAAGGAATATTCTTCAAGGAGAAAGTGAATATTTAAAGGTTTTTATTGAAAGGGAAGAAGATCATCAGGACAAAACTAAAAAGGCAATAAATAAGGCAATAGAGTCAAAGGCACTTTACCTTTTAAATAATGACTTGGATAGGCAACAAGATTTTACTACTGCGAAGGAGTTTCATATTGATTACCGTAACAATATTGCCTTTATTGCAGATAAGGAGGCTAAGTATTCCGCTAGTTCAAATTTTTATTTAAAAACAACAGCAAGGTATGCAATATTTTTTGGTTCATTAGTGATGGATAATATGCGATATCCAAGATTTATTCTTTGTGATAATATGGAGGATAAAGGAATTGAGCCAAAGCGTGCGCATAATTTCCAAGAGATTATCATTAAAGAAGCCCTTAAATATAATAAAGATTCATATCAGTTAATATATACCACTTCCTATTTGCCAAGTGATTTAAATAAGGAGGAATTTATAGTAGGGGATTATTATACAAAAAGTAATCCTAGTCTTAAGCATATTATTTAATAAAAAAGGAAGTAATTACTTCCTTCATTAACGAGACTGTAACGTAAACTGTGTCAGAGGAATAATTCAATAAGATTATTTATATTCAATTATTCAAACGACACGGTCATGAAAGAAAAAGACCCATTCGACTTTGAACGCTTCAAGGCAGAAGCCATGCAAGGTCTTTACGAAGGTAAAAGTTTGTCTCCCAATGATGGCGTCCTAGCGCCGTTAATGAAGCATCTGTTGGAATCAATGATGGATGGCGAACTGGAAAACCATTTGAACGAAGAGAAAGCTTCGGGGAATAGCAACCGGCGAAATGGCAAGACAAAAAAAACTGTCCGTGGCCTTAACACTGGGACATTTGAGCTGGAAACAGGTCGTGATAGATCCGGCACATTTGAGCCGAAAGTAGTACCTAAAAGACAATTAATCATTACTGAACAGCTTGAGGGACACGTATTGAGCATGTATGCCAAAGGAATGAGCACACGGGCGATAAGTGAGTTTATCCGCGAAATATATGCAATGGAGATCTCTGCCACAGAAATATCGCGTATTACCGAAAGTGTACTTCCAGCTGTAAATGAATGGCGTAGTAGGCCTCTTGAAGCTGTTTATCCCTTTGTATTCCTGGACTGCATGCACATTAAAGTTCGCCAGAATGGAACTGTTGAATCAAGAGCTATTTATAACATACTGGGAGTTGGTATGGATGGTAGAAAAGATCTGATCGGTCTTTATAGCTCAGAAAATGAGGGAGCCAAGTTCTGGCTTTCAGTTCTTACAGATTTAAAGCAACGTGGTGTTGAAGACATCCTTATTGCTTGTATTGATGGTCTAAAAGGGTTTCCTGAGGCCATAGAAGCTATTTTTCCAAAAACAAGGATCCAGTTGTGTATTGTTCACCAGATCAGAACAAGCATGCGCTATGTAACTGAGAAAGATAAAAAGCTTGTTATGGAGGATTTAAAGCCAGTCTATAAAGCCGTGAACGAAGAAATAGGTTATGAGAACCTCTTGTCTTTCGAAGAAAAATGGGGCAAGAAATATCCTCTTGCTGCCAAATCCTGGATGGATAATTGGACTAATCTTTCTACTTTCTTTGAGTACGAGGATCAGGTTCGCAAGATTATATACACCACAAATCCGATCGAGGGAATGCACCGTCAGATACGAAAAATTATTAAGTCTAAAGGAGCTTTCAGCTCTGAACAGGCGCTCATGAAATTGATGTATTTAATTATTAAAGATATTGCAAAAAAATGGACGATGCCAATGCATAACTGGGGCTTGACCATATCCCAACTTTATATTAGATTTGGGGATAGACTCAAATTAGAAAGAGGTTTGGACTTGCAAATAAAATCGGCAGTGCTAGTTAAGCAGCTTTTTTAATTTTTTGCTCTTTGTTATTAAATTGCTCAATTGTAAGATTTCCCAATGTGGAGTGACGACGTTCTCGATTATACCAGATT
>Ga0222427_100705_pt1 | contig 34557 bp, 24 predicted proteins | sample 2B20Ametagenome_FD_182890 | JGI IMG/M metagenome (GOLD analysis project Ga0222427, IMG submission 182890) | Enriched microbial communities from leaf-cutter ant dump, University of Wisconsin, Madison, United States - 2B20A (version 2) | ecosystem: Environmental > Terrestrial > Nest > Insects nest...
CAAGGGCACCGGTTTTGTGGCCGCTTCGCGCCCAATCGCGGCTAACAGCCGCTCCCACAGGTACTCGGCGGCCTGTGGCTTCATGGCTGATCTGAAGTTGTGTAGATACCCATGGTCATCGCTGGCAAGCCAGCTCCCACAGGGTTGGTGCTAGGCCAAAGGTCTTGTGGCTGGCCTGGAACCTGTGGGAGCCGGCTTGCCGGCGATGGAGTGAATTATTCCAACCCAGCGCTGAAATCGGGTTGCGTAGTTGCCGAACAAGGTCGAGGATTTGGCATCTGCTGCCATGTTTTCCGTTTTCGAGGCCCCCAATGCCAATCAAGCTCGACGCCATCGACCGCCGCATCCTGCGCGCTCTGCAACGGGACGGCCGCCTGCAGAACCAGGAACTGGCACGCCAGGTCGGCCTGTCGCCCTCCCCTTGCCTGCGCCGGGTACGCCTGCTGGAGGATGCCGGAGTGATCGAGCGCTATGTCGCCCTGGTCGACCCGGCCAAGGTATCGCTAGGCTTGACCCTGTTCGTGCGGGTCTGGCTCAAGCGCCAGGACCAGGAAACCACCGAGGCCTTCGTCGAGGCGGTGCGCCTGCTGCCGGAAGTGGTGGAGTGTCATGTGATGGCCGGCGACTGCGACCTGATGCTGCGCGTGGTAGCCGCCGACCTGGAAGCCTACCGGCGCTTCCAGATCGCCCACCTGACCAGCCTGAGCGTGGTGCAGAACGTCAAGACCGAAGTGCCGATGGAGAAGATCAAGCTGACCACCGAACTGCCGGTGTAGACAGCAACGACTGCAAATTAGTTAACATGTGCACTAAATCCTTTTAAGCCCCAGACGGAAACCGATGCCGTGTCCCTGAAACTCACCGTGATCGACCAGACGCCCATCCACCACCCCCATAGCGCAGTGACTGCCCTCGCCACCTCGGTGGAACTGGCCATCGCCTGCGAGGGCCTGGGCTACCACCGCTACTGGCTGGCCGAGCACCACAACAGCATGCACTTCGCCGGCACGGCGCCGGAAATCCTCCTGACCCGCATCGCCAGCGCCACCCGCAGCATGCGCATCGGCAGCGGCGGCGTGATGCTCAGCCATTACAGCCCGTACAAGGTGGCGGAAACCTTCGCCCTGATCGGCGCACTGTTCCCCGGCCGCATCGACCTGGGCATCGGCCGCGCCCCGGGCGGCAGCCTGCTCAGTTCGATTGCCCTGGCCGCCCCGCGCCCGCCTTCGCAGCAGGATCATTTCCCGCAACAAGCCGCTGAACTGTGTGCTTACCTGCGCGGGGATTTTCCGCCGTCCCACAGCTTCGCCAGCCTGGCCTGCGCCACCGATGACGCCAGCCGACCACAGCTATGGATGCTTGGCTCGGGCGGCGGCAGCTCGGCCCTGGCCGGGCAACTGGGCATGGGCCTGGCCCTGGCGAAATTCATCGCCCCGGCCACCTGCTCGCCGGCGATCTTCCAGCAGCACGACTCGGCCTTGCGCCAATCCGGGCGGAGCGCACCCGGGCCACGCCTGGTGGCCCTGGCGGTGATCTGTGCAGCGTCGGATGAAGAGGCGCGGTTTATCGCCGGCACTGCGGTCTATCGCAAGATGATGGCGGGCAGCAAAGCACGTGAGCCGCTGCTGTCCCCTGCCGAGGTGCAGGAGCGCTACCAGCGAATGAACACCGAGGAACGCGAGGAGTTCGACCGTACCCTGGCCGATATGGTGGTGGGCTCGCCGGCGACCTGCCGCTCCAGGATCGAGCAGATCGCCGCCGACTTCGGTTGCGAGGAAATCGGCGTGGTGACGGTGACCTGGCGCTTCGAGGAGCGGCTGGAGAGTTACCGGCTGTTGGGCGAAGGGTTGCTGTAACCACGGAGCGCCATCAACTGCTATTGCGCCCGTTGGCCTCCCGCCACTCCGTGGGCGAGACACCATGAAACGCCCGAAATGCACGACTGAAATGCGACAGGTCGTTGAACCCGAGGGCAAATGCCAGCTCGGAAATACGCTTCCCGGCGTGCAGCGGATTGAGCAACTCGGCGGCACACCGCTCAAGGCGGCGCCTGAGGACGTAGCGCATCAGCGAGCTGCCTTCGCGCTCGAACAGTTTGGCGATATAGCGGCTCGACAGACCATTGGCCATGGCGACCTGCTCGGCGCCAAGGGTCGGGTCGCCCAGGTTGTCGTTGATATAGACCTTGACCCGCATCAGGGTCAGCGCCTGGGTGCGGGAGTGCTCCGGGTCACCGGTGTGTGAAGTGCCCAGCGCCAGGGCGATCAGGTGCACGGCGGACTCGGAAAGACGCGCCATCTCCTGGCAGGAAAACTCCCCGACCTGGGCACACAGCGTCTCCAGGAACGAGCGCAATACCCGGCCCGTCGGCGTATCCAGCGAAACCCGCGTGGCGGTGCGGCATTCCATGTCGGGAACCAGGTGGTTCAGGCTCGACCTGGGCAGGCTGACGATGATCTGCCGCCAGTCCTGCTGGAAATTCAGATAATGGGGTCGGGTCGCGTCGTAGATGGAAAACTCGCCGGGACAGATCACCGTGCGGTTGCCGCCCTGCTCCAGGCACTCCTGGCCCTGCAACATCAGAACGGCAAAGTACTTGTCCTCGTCACGGCTGCGCGCATGCAGATGGCGCCGGTTGACCGACTGCGCCGAAGCGCTGACATCACTCACCCGCAGCAGATCGCATTTCTGCGAGCGCACCCGGCCATGGAATTCGGGAACCGCCAGCGCGCCGATCTCGACGTCGGCAAAGAGCCGCAGGATCATTTCCCGCCAATAGTCGACCCGCTCATGGGAGCTGGCGCTCAAGGTGGCAATGTCGATGCGCTCGCTTGCCCAGTCCGTTCGCGTCAAACCTTGCCCGCTGGCGGACCTGCCGCGCACGGGTACTCCAGGTGACTCGATATTCATCTCGGATACACCCCTGTTGTGATTATTGGCAGGATGAATCGTGGTGTTGCCCGCCCTCTCCCCTTGCTGGGGCCTTGGCTCGAATCGAGCAGATCGGCTTTCACGGGTTTCAGACTCTTCATACGCCACTAACGGCAGCCTTGCTACTGCTACACGACGCAGGGCCGTTGCAGCACAGCTTTTGTTCCGTCTCAGCCAAGAACCCGGAAAGACCGTCTCCCATGCTATGGCCAACGAGCTGCAGGGCCGTTGTAGCCAGGCCCTGCACTCGTACCACCGTCGCCAATCGAGGGCGGACAACGACGACACAAGCCTGCCAAGGCTTTCACTTCCTGGGCGCTACGATGAAAACAACGAGCTTCTTGCTGTGCGACGCGGGCAGATGTACCGCTGCCGGCCTGGTCCTGAGCGGTCTGTCCCTGAATGCCGGCGCGGTGGAAGTCGCCCCGGGCGACTACGAGCAATACCCTGCGGGCGCAACGATCGGTGTCGTCTACTACCAGCACGCCACCACCGATGCACTGCGCGCCGATGGCCGTTCGGCCAGTTCGGATTTCAACCTCACCTCGGACATCGGCATCCTGCGTTTGCTCCACGTTCATCAACTGAGCGAAACGGTGACCATCGACCCGCAGTTCCTCCTGCCCTTCGGCCATGTCTCGGGCAACGGCGATGCATCCGCCCTGGGCGATGCCAGCGGCACCGGCGACCTGATCCTGACCGCGCCGATCAAGTGGCTGCTCAACAGCGCCCGCGACACCTTCAGCCTCAACGCCTACCTCTACGTCCCCAGCGGCAGCTACGACAACAAGGATGCGCTCAACCTCGGCGAGAACCGCTGGAAGGTCGACTTCCAGAGCGCCTACATCAAGCACTTCTCGGACAAATGGGCGGTCGACCTGGTCGGCGATGCCATCTGGTACGGCAAGAACGATGACTTCGGCAGCAGCTCCGCCAACCTCGAACAGAAGATGAGCTACAGCGCCCAGCTCATGGCCCGCTACATGCCCGATCCGGCCACGGCACTGGGTGTCGGCGTAGGCCACATCTGGGGCGGCGAAACCGAGGTCGACGGCGTTGACCGCGACGATGAGCTGCGCACCACCAACCTGCGCTTCACCGCCACGCGCTTCTTCACCGCCAAGGACCAGTTGCAACTGCAGCTCGGCCGCGACCTGGCAGTGGAAAACGGCCCTCGCGAAGACTTCCGGCTGAACCTGCGCTACGCGCACATCTTCTAGCCCGCCACGCCGTTCGACGACAACGAAAACAACGACAAACCGTGAGGCCCGATCATGGAATCTGCAATCGACAAGCACCTGATGTGCCCCCGGCTGCGCGCGCGCCGGATCGACGATGACTACACCCCGCCCTTCCCCGCCTGGGTCGGTCGCGCCGACCCGGCCATCACCCACTACGTCATGGCCTACTTCGGCGTGCAGGGCAAAGGCCAGCACCAGCTCGGCGCAGTCTGCTCGGGGCTGCGCCGGATCTGCGGGATGCTGGCACTGGACGGTGGCCCGCGCCACCACGACCTGGCCCATTACGTCGACGCCGAAGGCTACGACAACATGGTCGCCATTGCGTACTGGGACAGCCCCGAAGCCTTCCTGCGCTGGCAGTCCAGTGAGCAGGTCAACGCCTGGTGGGACAGCGACACCCTCGGCGACGATGGCCTGGGCTACTTTCGCGAGGTGCTGACGCCGCCGGTCGAGCGCTTCGAAACGCTGTATGCCATGCCCGAAGGGATGGAAGGCGTCGGCGTGGTGATGGGCACGCGCAGCGACGAAATCCAGGAGCATGGCTACTGGGGCTCCATGCGTGACCGCATCCCCCTCTCGCAGACCGACGCCATGCAACCCGAAGGCGAACTCAAGGCCACCCGCACCCCGCGCCGGATCCGCGTCAGCGGCCATGACAACCTGGTGGTGATCCGCTCCGGCCAGGACTGGACGCAGACCCAGGGCCAGGAACGCGAGCTGTACCTGGGCCAGATGGAACCGGTGCTGCGGGCCGGCATGGATTTCCTGCGCGATGACGGACGCCAGGTGGGCTGCTACAGCAACCGCTACATGCAGCACCTCGACGCCCGCGGCCAGCGCGAGGAAAAAAGCTTCTCGGTCAGCCACTGGCGCTCCCTCTCCCATCTGGAACGCTGGTCCGAGTCGCACCCGACCCATATCGAGATCTTCGGCACCTTCATGCGCATGGTGCAAAGCCTCCAAGGCGAGCTGAAGTGGAAGGGCTATCACGAAGTCAGCGTGCTGCGGGCCGAGGACCAGCAGTTCGAATACATCAATTGCCACCCTGGCACCGGCTTGCTGAGCGGCGCCTGACCCCATCGGCAACAAGGAGACCCACCATGAACAAGCCCACTCCCACTCCGATCGTGACGGCGGCCGAACGCGCCTACGCCCTCAAGCAGGCGCTGGCGGAACAGCAGTTGATCCCGGACGGTTATATCGAACAGTTCACCGACGTCATGGAAAACGATTTCGACCCCGCCAATGGCGCACGGGTCGTGGCCCGTGCCTGGATCGACCCGAACTACCGCGAGCTGCTGCTGCGCGACGGCACGGCGGCCTGCGACCAGTTCGGCTACACCGGCGCCCAAGGGGAGTACATCGTCGCGCTGGAAAACACCGCGACCCTGCACAACGTGATCGTCTGCACCCTGTGCTCCTGCACCGCCTGGCCCGTGCTGGGACTGCCGCCGGACTGGTACAAGAGCTTCGAGTACCGCTCGCGGGTCGTGCGCGAATCACGCACGGTGCTGCGCGAGATGGGCCTCGACCTGCCTGCGCAGGTCGGCATCCGCGTCTGGGACACCACCGCCGAAACCCGCTACATGGTGCTGCCCGTTCGTCCGCAAGGCACCGAAGGCTGGAGCGAAGAAGCACTCGCCAGCCTGGTGACCAAGGACGTGCTGATCGGCATCGCCCTGCCTGAAGTCGGCGTCACCCAGGCATCGGTCAAGGAGGCAGAACATGGACGGCATTCATGATCTGGGCGGCAAGCAGGGCTTCGGCCCGGTGCCACACCGGGCCAACAGCCTGAGTTACCTGCCGGTGTTCCACGAGGACTGGGAACATCTGGGTTACAGCCTGCTGTTTCTCGGCGCCGGCGAGCTGGGCCTGTTCAACGTCGATGAGCTGCGCCACGCCATCGAGCGCATGGAACCGCGCCATTACCTGGCCTCCAGCTATTACGACCGCATCGTCATCGGCGTCGCGACGCTGTTCGTCGAAAAGGGTGCATTGCGTCAGGAGCGTCTGGCCGAGCTGGTCGGCGGGGCCTATCCACTGGCCCTGGCACAAGGACCAGGGCGCGAGGCGCGCACTGGAGCAACGCCATTCGAGGTGGGCGACCGCGTCCAGGTGCGTGACGAATTCGTTGCCGGGCACATACGCATGCCGGGCTATGTGCGCAACAAACGCGGCGTGGTGATCCATCGCACCGGCCATGCCTGGCCCTTCCCCGACGCCGTCGGGCATGGCCTGCAAAGCCCATCCGAGCCGACCTACCACGTCCTGTTCACGACCGAAGAGCTGTGGGGCGAGGGTGCCGACAGCGGCACGGTGGTCGTGGACCTGTTCGGCGGCTACCTGCTCCCGGCCTGACGAACAGCTTTTGGTGTGGCGAGGTCCGGCACGGAACGCCCATGCATCGCCCCACCCTTTTTCTTCAACACTCAGCGAGAAACAGCACATGGCAATCCATAGACCCGATACCGACGAACTCGCCGGGATCGCCGCCGACCTGGGCATCCACCTCAGCGGTGCGTTGCTGGAGACCTACCACGCAGCGCTGCAAGCCAACTTCGACGCCTACGATCAACTGGACCAGTTGGCTGACTTCACGCCCCGACCAGACTATCCACGACAGGCCCCGAGCATACCCACGCCGGAAGAAAACCCGCTGGGCGCCTGGCAGTGCAAGACACTGATCCAGGGCCGGCCAGCCGGCCCGCTGGCGGGCAAGCGCGTGGTGATCAAGGACAACGTGGCGGTCGCCGGCCTGCCGATGCTCAACGGTTCCTTCACCCTCGACGGCTACGTGCCGGAAACCGACGCCACGGTGGTGACCCGCCTGCTCGATGCCGGCGCCATCATTACCGGCAAGGCCGTCTGCGAAGCCTTGTGCTTCTCCGGCGGCTCGCACACCTCGGCCAGCGGTCCGGTGCACAACCCCCTGCGCCACGGCTACTCGGCAGGCGGCTCCTCGTCAGGCTCGGCGGCCCTGGTCGCGGCCGGCGAAGCCGACATGGCGGTGGGCAGCGACCAGGGCGGCTCGGTGCGCATTCCCGCGGCCTACTGCGGCGTGTACGGGATGAAACCGACCCACGGCCTGGTGCCCTACACCGGCGCCATGCCCATTGAAAGCACCCTCGACCATCTTGGCCCGATTACCGCCAGCGTTCGCGATAACGCGCTGATGCTCGAAGCCATGGCCGGCGTGGATGGCCTCGATCCACGGCAGACCGGCCTGTGCCGGCCGGGAGGCTACGTCGCGGCACTGTCCGGCGGCGTGGCGGGTTTGAGAATCGGCGTGCTGCGCGAAGGCTTCGGCCAGGCCAACTCCGAGGCGGTCGTGGACCAGGCCGTGCGCGACGCGGCACAGGTCTTCCGTACCCTGGGAGCGCGGGTCGAAGAGGTCTCCCTGCCCATGCACAACCAGGGGCCGGCCATCTGGCTGGCGATCGCCGCCGAGGGTGCCACCGCGCAAATGATGAAAGGCAACAGCCATGGCTTCAATTGGCGCGGGCTGTACCTGACCGGCATGATCAAGGCCCATGCCCGCTGGCGCGAACGTGCCGACGAACTGCCCGACACGGTCAAGACCACTATGATCCTGGGCGAGTACATCAACCGCCGTTACCAGGGGCAGTACTATGCCAAGGCGCAGAACCTCGCGCGCCATCTGCGCCTGGCCTACGACGTCCTGTTCAGCAGTTTCGACCTGCTGCTTATGCCGACCCTGCCGCTGCGCGCAACGCCGTTGCCCGAGGCCGGCGCCCCGGTCGAGGACGTTCTCGGACGCGCCTTCGAAATGCTCGGCAACACCTGTGGTTTCGATGCGACCGGGCACCCGGCGATGTCGATTCCTTGTGGTATGCATGACGGGCTGCCGATCGGCTTGCAACTGGTTGCCCGGCAATTCGATGAAGCGCAGATCTATAGGGCCGCGCAGGCGTTCGAGCAGGCGGTTGACTGGAGGGCACGCTGAGGGGCTGCCAGCTGTAGGTCTTGACTCTTGCAGTGTTCATGAAATCGAGCGCCGCCCGCGCGGCGCATCGCCGGCAACGCCGGCTCCCACATTTGTTGCAACGTACCTATGCCTGCAAGGCCATAGTGATCGCCATGTTAGTACGACGCGATACCGCGTCGTACCCAACAGCCTCCCCGCGATACATCGCCGAACATCCAAAGGCTGGCAGCGGAGATCTCACAGGCCATGGCACGTTGCAACAAATGTGGGAGCCGGCGTTGCCGGCGATGCGCCGTGTGGACGGCGCTCGATCTGGAGGGCACCGGAAAAGCATCGACATGCACCTGTCAGCGTTGACTCGGTATCCCGCCGAGCGCTCTTCTCAGATCATCACCCCGACGCCCCACAACAGGCCTGAACACCGGCACTCCAACCCCGACGAACTTCTCGAAGGTCCTGGCGATCTCCGCGAACTCCAGCTCATGAACGATCAGCACGATACGCGAGCGCCGGTCGGCCGAGGGCCAGGCCGGCAGTTGCCGCAACGGGTGAAACACCTGCTGCACGCCGTGGATCACCGTCGGCCGGCCGGGATGCTCGGCCAGTTGCACCAGCCCCTTGACCCGCAGCAGGCTGTCGCCGCGAACCATTGCCATCAGTTCCAGCCAGTGCGCCAGGCCGACTTCGGGCAGCGGCTGGTCGAACACCAGGCAATGCGCCTGGACCTTGCCGTCACGGTGGCTGCCCGCCCCCGCACCGTCCCCCAGGCGTGCCAGATAGGCCGCGCCGTCGAACACCGCCGACGCGACCGGCAGCGCCTCGGCGGCAGAGACGCGTCCCTCGCTGACGGCCATGATCGACGCGTCCGGGTTAAGCCCCAGCAGACGCTTGCGCAAGGCCGCGAGGCTGATCTCATCGGCCAGGTCGGTCTTGGTCAACAGCAGTCGGTCGGCCAGCGACACCTGCCTGAGCGCTTCACTGTGCCGGTCCAGGGTACGCGCGCCATTGACCGCATCCACCGTGGTGACAATCTGCTCCAGGTAGTAGTGCGCCTGCACCTGGGGATCGACCATGAAGGTCTGCAATACCGGTGTCGGGTCGGCCAGCCCGGTGGTCTCGATCAGCACCCGGCGAAACCCCGGCAGCGACTGCTGCTGGCGCCGCTCGTGCAGATCGGCCAGGGTATCGACCAGGTCGCCGCGCACCGTGCAGCACAGGCAGCCGCTTTGCAGCAGGCGCAGGTTTTCGCTGACCTGCTCGACCAGCAGGTGGTCGAGGCCGACCTCGCCGAACTCGTTGATGATCACTGCGGTATCGGCCAGCTCCGGCAATTGCAGCAGGTGGTTGAGCAGCGTGGTCTTGCCACTGCCGAGAAAACCGGTCAGCAGGGTGACCGGCGTGCGCTGCCGATCGCCGCCGCTCATGCTTGCGCCTCATGCACGCACTTGCCGGCGAAATAGGTCAGCAGCACCCGGGTTTCGGCCAGGGTCTCGGCGGGCACCTGGAACAGGTTGCGGTCGAGCACGATGAAGTCGGCCGCCTTGCCGACCTCCAGCGATCCCGTCTCCGCCTCCAGGCCCATGGCCCGCACCGGGTCAAGGGTGTAGATACGCAGGGCGGTGGCCAGGTTCAGGCCCTGGTCCTCTCCCAGTACGCCGGGGAACTGCCCGCTGGGGTCGCGCCGGGTGATGATGCCCTGCAGGCCGATGAACGGGTTCGGATCCGGCAGCACCGGCCAGTCGGATCCCGCCGCCATCAGCACGCCGGCCTTGTCCATGTCGACGTGCCGGTGCGAGTTGTTGACCCGCTCCTCGGACAGCACCAACTTGAGCTGTTCGACGATGATCCCTGGGAACCACAGCATCGGCGACAGGTCGGCAACGATATCCAGCTCGACGAAACGCGGCAGGTCATCCGGGTGGACGTAGCCGGCATGGGCGATCTGATGGCGGCGCTTGCCGCCATTGAAGGTGCGCACCACCTCGAAGGCATCCAGTGCGGCACGCACCGAGCCGTCGCCGGTGCAGTGGATCTTGATGCTGATATCGGCCTTCTCGCAGTCGGCGATCACCTTGGCCAGCTGCGGCACGGTCATGAAGTTCGAGCCACGGAAACAGCAGCCATAGGCTTCGCTCGGCACATAGGGTTCCAGCAAGGCCGAGGTGTGGGTGGTGGGTACGCCATCCATGAACAGCTTGCCGAACTCGGGGCGGAAGTAGCGGCTGCGGTACCTGTCGCGCTCGGCGAACAGCGTTTCGCCCCACTCGTCGGCGGAGAACGGCCCCTGCAATACCGGAATCGAACCGATCACCCAGGCGGTCAACTGGTCACGCTCGGCGAGGGTGGCCACCGAGTCCAGCACGAAGCGCGCGCTCAACGGCTCCTGCAGCGCGGTGATACCCAGCGCGTTCAAGCGCTTGAGCGCATGCAGCCCGGCGGCCACGTCGCGCTCCGGCTCGGCGGCCAGGGCGCGGCCGACCGGCCCTTCGGCCAGCATCGAGGCCGCCTCGATCAGCAACCCGGTAGCCTCCCCGGTTTCCGCCCGGCGCACGATGGTGCCGTTGACCGGGTCAGGGGTTGCGTCGTCGATACCGCAGGCGCGCAACCCGGCATCGTTCAGCCAGCGGTTGTGATGCGAGTCGTCGCAGAGCATGACCGGGCGCCCGCCGGCGGCCTCGTCGAGGCGCAGGCGCGCTTCGTAGGTCAGTTGTCCGAGCATGTCGGAGCCCCAGATGCCGCCGGTGATCCAGCGCTCCAGCGGGGCATCCCGGGCGGCCTCGCGCACCCGCTCGATGATCTGGTCCAGCGAGGTGTTGGGCGGGAAGTTGACCTCGTACAGCTCGGCCCGCCCGGCGGCCACGAAGTGGTTGTGGATGTCGGCCATGCCCGGCATCAGCATGCGCCCGTGCAGGTCGAGCACTTCGGCGCTGGCACTCAGCGCCGCCCTCGCCTGCTCCGCCCGGCCAACGGCAACGATGCGGCCATCGCGCACGGCCATCGCTTCGGCCCAGGGCTGCCCGGGATCGAGGGTGTAGATTGCCGCGTTGAGCACCAGCAGTTCTGCAGTGGATTCAGCCATGTCGTGTACCTTTCTATCGTCGATTGGCGATGGCAGTCCCCGGCCCCGTGGCAACGGGACAGCAGTGACCGCACGGAGTGTTCGGATCGCGGTACGTCAGGCCGGATGCGCCTGTCGCTCGGGCACTGGCACCGCACTCGCCGCAGGGACGGCGAAATGCACGGGCTTGAGCAGGAAATACGCGAGCGCCGGCAGGAGGATCAGGGCGCCGAGCATGTTCCACAGGAACATGAAGGCCAGCAGCAGGCCCATGTCGGCCTGGAACTTGATCGGGCTGAGCACCCAGGTGATGACGCCGATGGCCAGGGTCACGCCGGTCAGCATCACCACCTTGCCGGTGAACAGCAGCGCGCGGTAATAGGCCTCGGAAAGGCTGTCGCCGGCACGCAGGCGGCCCAGGGTCACCGAGAGGATGTACAGCGCGTAGTCGATGCCGATACCAACGCCCAGGGCGATCACCGGTAGCGTCGCCACCTTGACCCCCATGCCCAGCATCACCATCAGCGCTTCGGCCAGCACCGAGGTGAGCATCAGCGGCAGCACCGCCACCAGCACCGCGCGCCACGAGCGGAAGGTGATCAGGCTGAGCAGCGCCACCGCCGCGTAGACCAGCACCAGCATCTGCCACCAGGCGGCCTTGACCACGCTGTTGGTGGCCGCTTCGATGCCGGCATTGCCCGCCGCGAGAAGGAACCTGGCCTCGGCCGTATCGTTGTCGCGGGCAAAGGCTTCGACCTGCCCGACCACCTGGCTCAGGGTGTCGGCCTTGTGGTCGCGCAGGTACACGTAGAGCGTCAGCAGGCTGCAGTTATCGTCATACAGGCCACGCGGGGCGGCGGCGGTGACGGTGTTGAGCATGCCCTGGTTGGGCACGAACTCGTACCACTTGGGATTGGCCTCGCTCAGGCCCACCAGCATGCGCCGGTTGAGCAGCGCCAGCGAATGGGTCGACTCCACGCCCGGCAACTGGCGCAGCTGCCATTCCAGGCTGTCGAGCTTGTTCAGGGTGTCGTAGCGCGAACACTGCCCTTCCGGTGTGCTGACCAGCACGGCCAGGACATCGCTGGAGGCGCCGTAGCTGGCATTCATGAACGCCACGTCGCGGTTGTAACGGCTGTCGGCGCGCAGCTCCGGCGCACCCGGATCGAGGTCGCCGATCTTCAGCTGGGTACTGACGACAAAACCGATGCCGCCGATCAGCACGGCAACTGCCAACGCAGCGCCGGCCGCCGGCTGGCGGGTGAAGCGGTCGAGGAAGGCCCACAGCGGGTGGCGCGCCTGGCCCTGTTGATCGGCTTGCTCGGCACGCAGGCTGCGGCGTGCCGCACTGGCGCTGACCCCGGTGTAGGAGAGCAGCACCGGCAGCAGGATCAAGTTGGTGAAGATCAGCACCGCCACACCGATGGAGGCGGCGATCGCCAGTTCGCGGATCACCTGGATATCGATCACCAGCAACACCGCAAAGCCCACCGCATCGGCCAGCAGCGCGGTCATTCCGGCCAGGAACAGGCGGCGGAAGGTGAAGCGTGCCGCCAGCAGCCGGGGCACGCCGCGACCGATGTCCTGCATGATGCCGTTCATCTTCTGCGCGCCATGGCTCATGCCGATGGCGAATACCAGGAACGGCACCAGGATCGAGTAGGGGTCGAGCGAATAGCCCAGCGTCGGTAGCAGGCCCAGCTGCCAGACCACCGCGATCAAGGAAGCGGTCACCACCAGCAGGGTCGAGCGCAGGCAGCGGGTGTACCAGAACACCGTGGCGGTGGCGATCAGGACGGCGATGGCGAAGAACAGCAGCACCGACTTCACGCCCTCGATCAGGTCACCGATGATCTTGGCGAAACCGGTGATATGCACCGGAATGCCTTCAGCCTCGTATTGCTGGCGCAGTTGTTCGAGTTGCCCGGCAAACACCGCGTAGTCCAGCGTCTTGCCCTGGGCGTCACGGTTCAGAAGGGGTACGTAGATCACCGTCGAGCGACTGTCGGCCGCAACCAGTTGGCCGATCTCGCCGGAACGGGCAATGTTGGCGCGCAACTGCTCCAGGCTGGCCGCCCTGCCGTCGTAGCCGTTGGGGATGACCGAGCCGCCCTCCAGGCCGTCCTCGGTGACACCGGTCCAGCGGGTCGAGGGCGTCCACAGCGACTTCATGTTGACGCGATCGACGCCCGGCAGGAGGAACACCTGGTCGGACAAGCGCCGCAGCGCGTCCAGGTAGGCCGGGTCGTAGATATTGCCCGAGGGACTCTCCACGGCGATGCGCACCGAATTGCCAAGACCGGTGAGCTGGTTCTGGTACTGGTGGAACACCTGGATGTAGGGGTGCCGGGTCGGGATGGTCTTCTCGAAGCTGGCGTTGAGCTGCAATTTGCCGGCCTGCCAGGCCAGCACCAGGGTGGCCAGGGCGCACAGCAGCAGCACCAGCAGGCGGTGGTTGAACAGCGCACGTTCCAGCAATGAACCGGAACGTGGATCGAAAGCCTCCTGGGCCAGGATCGGGTCGGTCGGCGACATCTTCACTTTTCTTCTCCAGCCGGAAACAGGCGAACGCCCTGCTCGCTCAGCACCAACAGCTTGCCCTTGCGGGTCGGTAACAGGTTGTTCAGCGCAGGCAAGGGCTGACGGTTGAGTGGCTGCAACTGCCGGCCTTGCACGCGCAACAGCACACCGGCCTGGCTGGCCAGCAGCAGCTCGCCATCGGCGGCCAGCGCCGAGGCAGTGATCGAGGCTTCGACCGGCGTAGCCAGGGATACCCAACTGGCACCGGCGTCATCGCTGCGCAAGGTGGTGCCACGCAGCCCGGCCACCAGCAACCCGCCGTGAGGCAGCAGCTCGGCGGTAAAGAAGCTGCCGGTGTACGGCGTGTGCAACGGGCGGAAATGCGCGCCGCCGTCCTCCGACAGCAACACCAGCCCCTGCTCGCCGACGATCAACACACGCTGGCCATCGCCGCGCAGCGCATTGAGGTGCAGCCCCGAGGGGTTGGCGCCGGGCGCCAGCGCCGGCTGCCAGCTCTGCCCACCATCGCGTGTCGCCAATGCCAGGCCATAGGCGCCGACGGCGATGGCGTGCCGGGCATCGGCGACCCAGACATCGAGAAACGGCTTGTCGGCACCCTCGGCGACCAGCCGTTCAGCCTCGGCGATGGCACGTGCATCACCATGGTCGCGAGCTGCCTGCAACAGGATCTGCGCGGCGCGCTGACCATCGAGGCTCAGCGCCCAGTGCTCGCCGGCGTCCTGGCTGGTCAGCACGCTGCCACCGTGACCGACCGCATAGCCGTTGCGCGCATCGGCGAAACGCACCGTGGTCAGGGTCACGCTGACCGGGGTCGGCACCTGGCGCCAATTGGCGCCCTGGTCATCGGAGAGCACGATGATGCCGCGCTCGCCGACCGCCACCAGGCGCTCACCCGCTTCGGCGGCGCCGAGCAGGTAGGCGCGCTCGGCGTGCACCACGTTCAGTGCCGGACGTTGCAGCGGCGCGCCCGTCGGCTCGGCGCCCACGCTCATGGCCAGGAGCAGGCCGAGCCCGCCCAGCAGGCCACGGGAATGCAGCAATAGACTGTTCATTGCACTATTCCCACCCACTCAGCGAATACCATCGGAGGCCAGGGCATCCGGGGTGAATTCACTGTCCGGTACCTGGTCGAGCAACTTGAAGTGCACCGGCTTCTCGTTGAACAGGCCGGCCATGAAGGCAGCACCGGAGAGCAGGTCGTTGAAGCCGAAGATCGACATGAAGTTGCCCGGCAGCTCGGGGATCAGGCTGACGTAGCCCCAGGTGGTCTTCCACAGCTGGCCGTTGGCGTCCCAGCGGTCGCCCAGCACGCAGGTCCAGGTGTCCTCGTCGCAGTAGTAGCGGCTGCGCGCCGCCTGGTGGCGCTGGCCGGCGCGCAAGGTCGCCTCCACCACCCAGACCCGGTGCAGTTCCCAGCGGGCGTGATCGGGATTGATATGGTGGGCGCCGAGGATGGCCTTGTCGGAGGTCGGCTGCATGAGCCGGTTGGCGTTGTACGGAATGTACATTTCCTGCTTGCCGACCAGCTTCCAGTCGAAACGGTCGAGGCGCCCGGTGAACACCTCGATCTCGTCGAAACTCATGACCCCGGCCATGGTCGGGCTTGGCGTGTCGCAGCAGGTGTTGGGCAGCTTGCGCACCCGGCGCTGGCCGACCAGGTAGACCCAAGCCTGGTCCTTGCTGGCATCCAGGTTCTGCCGGCCGACGATCCCTTCGCCGGCACGAATCGACGGCGCCGAGACACGGTTGCGCACGGTGAAGTAGATACCGGACTTGGCGAACTCTTCCAGGTTGCTGTTCTTGAAGTAATACGGGGTTTGCTGGGTGGATTGGGTATCGCTGGCCAGCACCGCTTTGCCGTCCGCGGTCAGTTGGTAGGCCGTGGCATAGAAGGTGGCGCTCGGCGCACGCCAGCGCAGCAGGTGGTTCCAGATCACCTCGGCGCCGTTCTGCGGGATCGGGAATGGCACGCCGCCAAAGGCGTTCTCGACGATATCGCCCTTCAGGCTGGCCCGCGTGGCGTTGCTCAGGGTGTTGTCATAGACCCACTGCGGCGCGGCGGCGGTGCGGTGGGTGGGATAGATATCGACACGGTAGCTGTCCGGGTACCTGGCCAGCAGCGCCTTGGTGCCGTCGCTGAGCTTGTCGGCGTACTGCGCGGCGTTTTTGCTGTTGATCGAGAACAGCGGCTTTTCGTCCTTGAACGGGTCGCCCCGGCGCCCACCCGGCTGGTCGCCCGGGGTGGGCGTGCTGAGTCCGCCGGTCCAGGCCGGGATGCTGCCATCGGCGTTGCCGGCCTTCTCCGCGCCCAATGGGGTCAGGTCGGTTTTCAAGCGCGCGGCCTCCTGGGCGCTGACGCCCGCCAGCGCCTGTTGCGTACAGAGGATCAGGAGACCCAGCAGGGAAAGCGAAAATCGGTTCATGGAAGGCTCCTGTGCTTAGAACGAGCGCTGCAGCGACAGCGCGATGAAGTCGCGGTCTTTCAGCGATTGCTTGAAGGTGATGTGGCCGTCGTCGTCGAGGGAGGTGCCACCGGGGCCGAAGTAGTGGGTGTAGGTCACCCCGGCACGCCATTCGTTGAGGTAAAGCGCGGTGACGCCGATGCTCAGGTCGCCGACCTTGTCGCCATTGAAGGCGCCGACCACCGAGGAATTGCCAAGGCCGAAGCCGAGACCGACCGGTACCGAAAGATCGACGCCGGGAAACACCTGGCGATAACGCGGTTCGTAGGCGATGCGGATGTTGGCCGCGTCGCGGTCGGCCAGGGGGTTCAGCGCCTCCCGGTTCTTGGTCACGCTGAGCAGGCGGTTCCAGGCGATCTCGCCGAGGAAGTCCGCCTCGTTGGCAATGAACGACGGGCCCAGCGTGGCCAGCCAGGAGACCTGCGCGTGCAGCGAGTTGCCCACCGCGTAGCGGGCATCGCCGGCGTTGTCGCCACCGCCGTCGAGGATCGTCACCGCATCGCTGTTGAGCGGTGTATTGCGCCGGGTCGAAACTTCGGCGGCGACGTTGTAATCGCCAAAGGTATGGCTGGCACTGGCACCGAAGGCGCGGATGTTCTCCGGATAGACCCACTGGTAGGTGCCGATCTGCCCCGTCTGGAAGTCCGGCGCGCCGGCACCGGGGCGCAGGTAGATCTGCGGGGTCTTGTCGTGATAGCGGATGGCGTACAGGCCGAAGTCGGTTTCGCCGGCCCGGAAGCGCAACTGCACGCCACCCTGCCCGGAGTTCTTGGCTTTCATGTCCTGCTGGCGGAAGAACGCCAGCGGCTCGCCGTCGGGGATTACCGGGTTGGGCGCGGCGATCAGCCGCTCGGCACCGTCGCTGATGATGTCGAGCACCGAGAAGTAGCTGCCCGAGGCCGGCAGGCGGGTACGGTCCCAGCGCAATTGGTAGAAGGCGCCGATGGAGATATCCGGGGTGAGCTGCAATTGCCCGGAGATCTGCTCGGTCGGACGGATCAGTTCCTTGAACTGGGTGTTGGGTACCGACGCCGCCTTGACCGCGTCGATCGGCGCCATGCCGCCGGCAATGCCGTTGGCGCCGAAGAACAGGCTCTCGCCCCAGACCAGCGCGTGCCGCCCGGCGCGCACCGTGGCCTTGGCGTCGCCGACGTCGAAACGGCCGAAGACGAAGGCATCGAGCAACTCGCCCTTGCGCCCGTGGAGCTTCTCGGTGTCGCGGGTGAACTCATCGTGGTACACCGACAAGGCGTTGGCGGTGGCCGCCGAGTCGTTGTCGTTATCGCCGTTGTAGACGCTGTCGAACCAGGCCGCGCCCGACACCCTGGCGCCGAAGTTCCTGTAGGTGAGGTCGACCTCGGAAAGCAGGTCGAAGCGGTTGGAAATCAGCCCGCGGTCGAAGTTGCGGTCGCCATCGTCATGGTTGGGCCTGGAGGTCAGTTGATCCGACTGCCCCTCGACGCGAAACGCATTGCTGTACTTGACGGTGTTGTCCCAGCGCAGGCGCAGGTCCGGGTTGTCGGTGTCGATTTCGAACGCCTGTACGTCCGGCGCAAGCAATGTCATCACGCACACGGCAAGCGGGCACAAGGCAAACTTATGAGCCATCTTTGTGTACCTCTGTTGCTCTGGCTTGTTGTTATCAACAGGGAGCCTTGGCTCACCCGGGTTAGCAGACGACGACTTCTGAGGACGCCTCTGCAATCCAGAGTACGGAGCGGGAAAAATGGCCGTTAGCCGAAATCGGCAAACTTTCATTCGGCTTTCGCCTCATGATCGCGACCGATTGCGCAGACGAGCGAAGGCAGCCAGCGTGATGCTGGCTGCGTTGGTGCAGGCGGATTGATGGTGTGACTGCTGGCCTCATCGTCGGCAAGCCGACTCCCACAGGGTTCTGGGCCAGCCGCAGTATCGTTGCTCGACGCGAACCAGGTAGGAGCTGCTTCAGCTGCGAAGGACCGCGTCAGCGGTCCCGAAACCATCCCGCACGAACCTCTGACCAAGCCGCATCATGGATTCACGGTGCCCGCTCTGCCGGGGCTCTCAAGGCTCATTGGATAGGCAGGATTTGGGACCGCTGACGCGGTCCTTCGCAGCTGAAGCAGCTCCTGCCGGACCAATCGCGGCACTTCAGCCCGGACAACTTCAGCGGTTGAGGGTCTGTGAGGGCAGTTCACCGAACATTTCCCGGTATTCGCTGGAGAACCGGCTCAGGTGCCAGAAGCCCCAGCGGGTGGCGGCATCCTGCACCGAGGTGGACGCGGCACTGCCAAGCAATTCGCGGCGCACCGCATTCAGGCGCAGGGCCCGCAGGTAGGCCAGCGGATTGATCTCCAGGGTTTCCTGGAAACAGTACTGCAACTTGCGGCGACTGGCCCCCAGGTGCCGGCACAGGTCGAGAATGGTCAACGGCTCATCGAGATGACTCAGCGCGTATTCACAGGCGCGATCGACCAGGCGCTTGCGCGCCGAAGGGGCCAATTCTACTGGCGGCTCGGCCGGGAGCAGATCGAGCAACTGGTTCATGATTGCATCACGGACCTGATGACGACGGCTCTCGTCATCCAGCCAGCCCTGGACCCCGACGCTCTCGCTTTCGACGTTCTCGATCAGCATCCGCAGTTGCTGGGCGACCGCCAGCCCTTCGAGCTGATAGACCTTGGGTACATGCGCAGCGGTGAAGGCGATACCGTGCAGTGCCAGTTCCCGCTCCAGCACCGACTGCTCGATGGAGACGACGATGACATCGACCTCCTGCGGTGCGCGCAATTGCGGCAGGTCGTCGGCATGGGTCACCAACGCCGAACCGCTGGGCAGCGCATGCCCGGCACAATAGGCATTGCCGACGCACTTGAGGGGAATGTTGAAGGCGATGGTGCCGGGTCTGGCCGCCCCGCGCTTGATCAGCGCCTGGTTGGTGCGGTCACGCACCACCTGCATCCAGTCCAGGCACAGTTCGAACAGCTCGCCTTGGAAGGCGCCTGCACTGAGCTGGTCGTAGGTGATACGCCAGCCACTCATGTGCGCAGCATGCTCGTTGATGTCCTGGGAGCTGACATGGCGGGAGTAGTTGAACAGCCCGGCAGACACGCCAGGCGACGATACAGCGGGCAAACCGTGAGCGCTCATAACAAAACCCGTCCGAACTCGGCCAGTACTGCGCTTTGCGCCGTGGCCGAAAGCACTAAACAGCTTGCGCCACGGTCACCAGTGACCGCAGGCAAACCCCAGGATTGCGAATCAAGTCTTTCTTGTTTGTATTGTTTGCTGGACAAGCAACCTTTCAGTCCGGTTCTGGACAAGGCTGAAACGGGCGACCGGCACGAAACAGGAGCGGCAGTTCGTGGGGTAGCCAGCAAGCCCGCTCGGGCTTGCGTCAACATTCTAGGAGCCTAGGGACAAAGCCCGTCTTGTTCAAGCATGCCCGGCACTTGGATCACGCTGCCAACAGCATGCGCCTGCAGCAAGTCGGCGCCATCGTCGCGCGTCCCTCTCTGCACGCAACGAAATTGTGCTGATTCCGGATAACCCTCCCGCCAGGGCCAGCCCTAAGCTCGCCGGACACCCCTCCAGGAGCCTCGTGATGACCCAGCTTCCCTTCCCCAGACCGCAGGCCCGAATCGGCCGCGAAGGCATCGTCGTGCTGCTCGGCAGCAGCCTGACCATCATGGGCTCGGTGATGATTGCACCAGTACTGCCCAAACTCGCCGGCGAATTCGCCGCGAGCCATGCCCGCGCCGATGTCCTGGTGCCCCTGGCCATGACCGGCCCGGCCCTGGCCATCGCCCTGTTCGCGCCCTTCGCCGGCTGGCTCGCCGATCGCCTGGGGCGCAAGCTGCTGCTGATCATCGCGACCCTTTGCTACGCCCTGCTCGGGGTCAGCCCGGCGCTGCTCGACGACCTGCCGGGCATCGTTGGCTCACGCCTGCTGTTCGGCTGCGCCGAGGCGGCAGTCCTGACCTGCTGTACCACCTTGATCGCCGATTACTGGGAAGGCGAACGACGCCTGAAGATGATCAACCTGCAAGTGATCACCATCGCCCTGATCGGCGCGCTGTTCTTCGTCCTCGGGGGTGTCGCTGGCGAACATTCGTGGCGGGCGCCGTTCTACCTCTACCTGCTGCCGCTGCTGCTGGTGCCGGCCATGCTCAAGCTGCTCTGGGAACCGATCCGACTGCGCGAACAACAGGCCGTCGATGACGAGCGCCCGGTGTCGATCATGACCCTGGTCGTGGGCTACCTGCTGGTGTTCGGCGGCATGCTGCTGAACTTCATCGTGCCGGTGCAGACCCCGGGCCTGCTGGTCAGCCTCGGCGTCACGTCCAGCACCTTGATCGGCCTGTCCGCCGGGCTCGGCCTGCTGGCGACCCTGGTCGGCTCGCTGATCTGGCCATGGGCCCGGCGCCTGCTCGGCACCTCCGGCTGCAATGCCTTGCTGCTCGGCCTCGGCGGCCTGGGGCTGTGCTTGCTGGGTAATGCGCAGAGCTACAACGAGGTGCTGCTCGCCGTGGTCATCCATGGTGTCGGCGGCGGCATGCTGGTGCCGAATGCCATGGCGCCGGTCATGAATACCCTCAACGCCAGCAACCGCGGCAAGGGCCTGGGCGTGTTCGCCGCCTGCCTGTGCCTGGGGCAATTCGCCAGTCCCTTGCTGGTGTTGCTGCTGACCTCGTTCAATCTCGATCTGCGCGGTGCCATTCATGCGGTGGCGACGGCCGCCTTTGTCGGCGCGGCCGTCTGGTTGCTGGCGCGCATGCTGAATGCCGAAAACGGCAGGTCCAGACCGGCCACGCCGGGCGCCTGAGCGGCTGCGCAAGCACAGCGCGGGTCAGCCCCGCGCCTTGTACGCCTGCCGGAAGCGGTGCAGCAATGGCTCGGTATAACCACTGGGCTGCCGGGTCCCTTCGAACACCAGGGCACAGGCAGCGGCGAAGGCCAGCGAGGCGTCGAAGTCCGGCGCCATCGGCCGGTACAGCGGATCCCCCAGGTTCTGCCCGTCGACCACCGCCGCCATGCGCTTGAGCGCCGCCAGCACCTGGTCGGCATCGACCACGCCGTGGCGCAGCCAGTTGGCGATGTGCTGGCTGGAGATACGCAGGGTGGCGCGGTCTTCCATCAGGCCGATGTCATGGATGTCCGGCACCTTGGAACAGCCGACGCCCTGCTCGACCCAGCGCACCACATAACCGAGCAACCCTTGCGCGTTGTTCTCCAGCTCTTCGGCGATCGCCCGGGCATCCCAACCGGCGATATCGCCCAGGGGAATTTCCAGCAGTTCGTCCTGCAGCACGGCAAGCTCATCGGCGCTGGCCGTGGCGATGATGTCGCGCTGCACGGCGCCGACATCGACCTGGTGATAGTGCATGGTGTGGAGCGTGGCCGCTGTCGGGGACGGCACCCAGGCAGTGTTGGCGCCAGCCTGCGGGTGGGCGATCTTCTGTTCCAGCATCGACTGCATCAGGTCGGGCATGGCCCACATGCCCTTGCCGATCTGTGCCCGGCCACGCAACTGGCAATCCAGGCCGATCAGCACGTTGTTGCGCTCGTAGGCCTTGAGCCAGCGGCTGGACTTCATGTCGGCCTTGCGCAGCATCGGCCCGGCCTCCATCAGCGTGTGCATCTCGTCGCCGGTGCGGTCGAGGAAGCCGGTGTTGATGAACACCAGCCGCTCGCTGGCCTGGGCGATGCACGCCTTGAGGTTGAGGGTGGTGCGCCGCTCCTCGTCCATGATGCCCATCTTCAGGGTGTTGGCCGGGATGCCCAGCATGGCCTCGACGCGGCCGAACAGTTGCGCGGTGAAGGCCACTTCCTCGGGGCCGTGCATCTTCGGTTTGACGATATAGACGCTGCCATGCCGGGCGTTGCGCCGATGCTCCAGGTCATGCAGCGCCGCCAGGCTGGTGACCACGGCGTCGACGATGCCTTCCGGCACTTCGCGCCCCGCGCTGTCGAGCAACGCCGGGGTGGTCATCAGGTGGCCGACATTGCGCACCAGCATCAGTGAACAGCCGGGTAACCACAGGCTGCTGCCGTCGGCACGCGACCACTGGCGCGGCGGGTTGAGCCGGCGGGTCACGGTGCGTCCGTTCTTTTCCAGGGTTTCGCTCAGGTCGCCTTTCATCAGGCCCAGCCAGTTGCGATAGACCAGCACCTTGTCGGCGGCGTCCACGGCGGCCACCGAGTCCTCGCAGTCCATGATGGTGGTCAGCGCCGCTTCCAGCACCACGTCATGGATCTGCGCCGGGTCCTGGCTGCCGATGGCGGTGCTGCCGTCGATATGGAGTTCGATATGCAGGCCGTTGTTGATCAGCAGCAAGGCACTTGGTGCCGCCGCATCGCCGCGCAAGCCGAGCCATTGCCGTGGGTCGGCGAGGCCGCTGGTGGAGCCGTCGGCGAGGGTCACGCGCAACTGGCCGTCGTCGATGGCATAGCGAGTGGAATCGAGGTGGCTGCCCGAGGCCAGCGGCACGCTTTGGTCGAGAAAGGTCCGGGCGAAGGCCACCACCTGCCGTGCCCGCTGCGGATTGAAGGCCGCTTGCCGGGCAGTCGCGCCTTCATCGGCGATCACGTCGGTGCCGTACAAGGCGTCGTACAGCGAACCCCAGCGGGCGTTGGCGGCATTCAGCGCATAGCGCGCGTTCATCACCGGCACCACCAGTTGCGGGCCGGCCTGCAGGGCGATTTCGCTGTCGACCTGGGCCGTGCTCACCGCCACCGCGTCTGGCACCGGTTGCAGGTAGCCGATGGAGTGCAGGAAGGCGCGGTAAGCGGATTTGTCCGTCACCGGCCCCGGGTTGCTGCGATGCCAGGCATCCAGTTGCGCCTGGATCGCCTCGCGCTTGTCCAGCAGGGCGCGGTTAAGCGGTGCGAGGTCATGCACCAGTTGATCGAAGGCGCTCCAGAAATGGCCGACGTCGACACCGGTATCCGGCAGCAGTTCGTCCTCGATGAAGTGCAACAACGCTGGCGCGACGGCCAAATGACCTCTTTGCAGAAAATCGCTCATGACGCTCCTCGCTTCCGCCTCTCACAGGCGTATTTCTTCTTGTTGGGCATGGTTATCTACACATCTTTTAGCCGGGTACCGATGATGGACCCGCGTGACTCAGGTAGGAGCGTGGCTTGCCCGCGAAGGCATAGGTATCTACACATCTCAATGAGGCGCAACACGGACCTTGTGGGCGGCTGTTAGCCGCGATCGGCGGCAAAGCCGTCGTAAAACCTGAGTCCCAAGTGTTTCTGACACACCGAGGTCACCGGTTTTATGGCCGCTTCGCGCCCAATCGCGGCTAACAGCCGCTCCCACAGGGTCCGCGTTGAGCATGGCCAAGATGTGTAGATACCTATGCCGCGAAGGACCGCTTACGCGGCCCTTCGCGGTGGTCCGTCACACGGCAAGCCACGCTCCTACCTGAACCGTGCGCCAGTGTTACCTATTATGTATTTTGAATTCAATATTCATTTTTGATCAGGTGCTGGATACGGGACTGAATGGCCTCTGCATCCTGCCGGGCATGAACCTGCAATCGGCCGTCCGGAGCAATGCGCAATACCTCGGCAAGCAAACCGGCCACATCCAGCATCTGCTGAGCCTGCAAGCCCTGCCGGGTGATGAACTGCGTGCCCAGGCGCAAGGCATGTCGACCCGCCCGGGCAGGATCGACGCAGGTGCCGATGAGAATGCCGTTAGCTTGCAACGCCAGCATTGCAGCGCGCGGATCGACGTCAGCGGCCAGCGGCAGCAGCAGTTGATGGGTATGCACCTCGTCGCCCTGGGCCGTGATCACCGGCAAGCCGGCCGCCAGCAAGGCGCGGTGCAGTGCCGCGCTATTGCCGACGATGCGCCGCGCATAATCGCCGCCGTCGGCCAGGGCTTCGTCGAGTGTGACCGCCAGCGACGGCAGGCGCCCGGCGTCGTAGTTGGCGAGCATGCGCCTGTCCAGCAAGGTGCTCAGGGCCTCGGCGTCCTGCGGGTCGCGGCCCAGGACCAGGCCCTGGGGGCGGCCCGGCAAGGTCTTGTAGGTGGAGCTGGTGATCAGGTCGACCCCGGCATCGAACGGATTGGGATACACCCCGCCGGCAATCAGGCCAAGCACATGGGAGGCGTCGAACAGGGTTTTTGCGCCCACCGCGCGTGCAGCTTGCACCACGGGGGCGATCTGGTCGGACTTGACCATGATGCTGCGGCCCAGCACTACCAGCCGTGGCTTGATCCGTTCCACCAACTCGACCGCTCGCTCGGTATCCAGCTGGCAAGTGGCACGGTCGAATGGCAGGTCCTCCACCAGCAGACCGGCCAGCGCAGGCGTACCACCCCGCCGCTGGCTGAGGTGCCCTCCATGTTCGGCGGCCGGGGCCAGAACCCGGTCACCCGGCTGGCAAAAGGCATGGAACACCGCGAGGTTGGCCAGGGTGCAGCTCGGCAGGCGCACTTCCGCCCAGGCGGCCTTGAACAGGCGCAGCGCCGCCTGGCGGGTGAACTGTTCGAGTTCGCTGACCAGTTCGGTTTCCGGCTGCTCCTTGGTATATGCCGGGCCCATGGCCGGGTAGGCACTCAGCGCCGGGTTGTAGGCAGCCATCGCCCGTGGGCTGGGCAGGTTGGCCCCGGCGTAGAGCATCAGCCGCTGCGTCTGCAATTGCGGCATGCGCCCGGCGCAGGCCGCCAGCAACTCATCGATGGTTTGGCTCATGTTCAAGCCCCCCGCCGGCGGATCGAATCAGGGTGCTCGGCATCGTCACGCACCATGAGCATGATCGCGTCGCGCTTTTCCAGCAGGTGATGACGGAGGATCTCGCTGAGGCGCTTACCATCCCGCTCCTGCAAAGCGACGATCATGTCCTCGTGATCGTGCAGCGCCCTGTCCCACTTCGGCGCCTGCTGGTTGGACAGGTAGCGCAGCGAATGGATGCGCCGGTTCAGCGACAGGTACACCTGGCGCAACGCCGAATTGCGGGCGGCCAGGTTGATCAGGTCGTGGATCGAGCGGTTGCGGTGGTAGTAGCCCGGCAGGTCGTTCTGGTTCTTGCTGACCACCATGGCGTTGTGCAGCGCCTTGATCTCGTCCAGTTCCTGCTCGGTGATGCGCTCGCAGGCCAGCTCGCCGGCAAAGGCCTCGATGCCGCTCATCAGTTCGAAGGTCTCGCGGATCTCCTGCTCCGACATGCGCGCGACGCTGGCGCCGCGGTTGGGATTGATCTCGATCAGGCCCTCCATCGCCAGCACCTTCAATGCCTCGCGCAAGGGCGTGCGGGAAATGCCCAGGGTGTCGCACAACTCGCGCTCGTTGAGCTTCTGCCCGGCGCTCAGCACACCTTCGGTAATGAAGCTGCGCAGGTGCTCGACCACTGTGTCGTGCAGACGCTGACGTTCGAGGCGGGGCATCAGCGGCGACTTGTTTACTGTGTTCAACTCACTATTATTTTGCATTCAAAATCCTCATCGTAAGCGCTTGAAACCACGCTCTTATTCGAAAACCACAGTGAATACGGGAGACTCTAGCTCATTTTCGGGGGTTGACACAGCAGAATGACGCGCTATCGTATTTTGAATTCAAAATACAAAAACAAAAAGGAGTCACCCATGCTGAAGCTCGATTTCCACCCCGCCGGCCGTCACTTCCTGCAGATCCCAGGCCCGAGCCCTGTACCGGACCGCATCCTGCGCGCCATGAGCTACCCCACCATCGACCATCGCGGCCCGGAGTTCGGCGAGCTGGGACTGAAGGTGCTCGACGGCATCAAGAAGATCTTCAAGACCGTGCATCCCGTGGTGATCTACCCGGCCTCGGGCACCGGCGCCTGGGAAGCCGCGCTGTGCAACACCCTGAGCGCCGGCGACGAGGTGCTGATGTTCGAAACCGGTCACTTCGCCACCCTGTGGCAGAAGATGGCCCTCAGCCTCGGCCTCAAGCCGCAGTTCCTCGGACGCCCGGGCATCGAAGGCTGGCGCGGCGGGGTCGACGCATCGATGATCGAAGCGCACCTGCGCGCCGATAGCGCCAAGCGCATCAAGGCGGTGTGCGTGGTGCACAACGAAACCAGTACCGGCGTGACCTCCGACATTGCCTCGGTACGCAAGGCCATCGACGCTGCCGGCCACCCGGCGCTGCTGCTGGTCGACACCATTTCCGGCCTGGCCTCGGCCGACTATCGCCACGACGAATGGGGCGTGGATGTCACCGTCTCCGGCTCGCAAAAAGGCCTGATGCTGCCGCCGGGCATCAGCTTCAACGCGCTCTCGCCCAAGGCCATCGAAGCCAGCAAAAGCGCGACCCTGCCGCGCAGCTTCTGGGGCTGGGACGAAATCGTCGAGATGAACAAGACCGGCTACTGGCCGTACACCCCCAACACCAACCTGCTCTACGGTCTGAACGAAGCACTGGAGATGATTCTCGGCGAGGGTCTGGACAACGTCTTCGCCCGCCACAACCGCCTGGCCCAGGCCTGCCGTACCGCGGTGAACGCCTGGGGCCTGGAGATCCAGTGCGCCGACCCGAGCGTGTACAGCCCGGTGCTGACCGGGGTGATGACCCCGGAAGGTATCGATGCCGATGCCGTGCGCAAGGTGATCTACGAGCGCTTCGACATGTCCCTGGGCACGGGCCTTGGCAAGATGAAAGGCCGCATGTTCCGCATCGGCCACCTCGGCGACTGCAACGACCTGACCCTGATGGCGACCCTGACCGGTTGCGAAATGGGCCTGCAACTGGCCGGCGTGAAACTGCAATCCAGCGGTGTGCTGGCGGCCATGGATTACCTCGGAGGACAAGCGGTACCACTGCGCCGCGACTGATGTGAACAACGCCGTACCGGACGCTGCGGCCCCTGCCGCAGCGCCCTGAAAGACGAACTATCCCGAACTCCCGCATCGTCTGCGGGAACAATAAGAAATTGGAGATAGAACATGAGGTTTTTCCGTCTGCGCCCCACCACGGTGGTGCTGTTCATGCTGTGCGCCATGTATTTCATCACCTACCTCGACCGGGTCAACGTCAGCACTGCCGCTGTCGGCTTCGGGCCGGAATTCGGCCTGAGCAAGACCGAGATCGGTATCGTCTTCTCTGCCTTTGCCTACCCCTACCTGGTGTTCCAGATCATCGGCGGCTGGGTCAGCGACCGCTTCGGCGCCAAGCGCACCCTGGTGGTGTGCGGCCTGATCTGGGCTGCGGCCACGGTGCTGACCGGCCTGGCCGGTGGTTTCGTTTCGCTGATCATCGCCCGCGTCCTGCTCGGCCTCGGCGAAGGCGCTACCTTCCCTGCCGCGACCGCCGCCATGTCGCGCTGGGTACCCAAGGAAAAACGCGGCTTTGCCCAGGGCATCACCCACGCCTTCGCCCGACTCGGCAATGCCCTGGCCCCGGCGGCGATGATCGCGATCATGGCCACCTACGGCTGGCGCGAGTCGTTCTATGTCTGCGCGATCATCAGCTTCATCTGGGTGGCCCTGTGGGCGCTGGTGTTCACCGAATTGCCGAAAAACCATCCACGCATCTCTCAGCAGGAGCTGGATTCGCTGCCCGCCCCCAAGGTCAAGAACAAGGACCCGCTGCCCTGGGGGCGCCTGTTCAAACGCATGGCGCCGGTGACCATCGTCTACTTCTGCTACGGCTGGACCCTGTGGCTGCTGCTGAGTTGGGTACCGATGTACTTCATGAACCTCGGCCTGGACCTCAAGGGCACCGCCATCTTCGCCTCCGCGGTGTTCTTCGGCGGCGTGGTCGGCGACACCCTGGGCGGTATCGTCAGCGACCGCATCTACGCCCGCACCAAGAACCTCAACAAGGCGCGCAGCCTGATGGTCTCCATCTGCCTGAGCCTGACCCTGCTGTCGCTGGTGCCGCTGATGTTCACCACCGACATTCATATCTCCCTGGCCTGCCTGGCCATCGGTTTCTTCTTCTCGGAAATGACCATCGGCCCGATGTGGGCCATCCCCATGGACATCGCCCCCGACCATTCCGGCACCGCCTCCGGCATGATGAACACCGGCTCGGCGATGGCGGCGATCATCAGCCCGGTCGCCGCCGGCATGCTGATCGACGAGTTCGGCAACTGGCAGTTGCCGTTCCTTGTGAGCATCGGCCTGCTCGCCATCGGTGTGGCGCTGTCGTTCAAGATGAAGCCGCAAAACCGCTTCGAGTACACCAAGGCATCTGCGCCAGCCAGCGACAACGCGCAGCCGGCACCCGCCATCGGCAAGTAACCCCCGTGACCGCGCCTGCGGGCGCGGTCCTGATTAAGGAGCGACACCTTGAATACCGCAGCCCCTGCCGCGCACCTTGCGCAACTTATCGTCGACGCCCAACGCGCCAACCGCCCGTTGGGCGAACTCGATCCTGACCTGTATCCGAAGGACTTCGCCGACGCCTACCAGACCCAGCAAGCGATCTTCAGCCTGCGCGGCCTGGAAGTCGGTGGCTGGAAGATCGGTTCGAAATCCCACACCGGCCCGGTGCAGGGCTCTCCCCTGCCCGCCGACTGCCTGCACGCCCCGGCCAGCTCGTTTGCCCGCGCCGACTACGCCCCGGTAGGCCTGGAATTGGAAATCGCCTTCCGCTTCAACCGCGACTTCGCCCCCCGCGACGAGGCCTACAGCGAGGCGGAAGTGCATGCCGGCATTGGCGAAATGGCCGCCACCATCGAGATCGTCTCCAGTCGTTTTGCCGCGTTTCCCAAGGTCGAGCCGTTGACCCAACTGGCCGACCTGCTCAACCACGGCGCCTTGGTGGTGGGTGAGTTCGTGCCTTACCAGGAGGGTTTCCCGTTCGCCCAGCCGGCCCTGGAGCTGACCTTCAATGGCACAAGCATCGTGCCCGGCTGCGTCGCCAATCCGGCCGGCGACCCGCGCCGCCTGCTGACCTGGCTGGTCAACCATCACACCGGCCAGGGGCAGGTGCTGCCCAAGGGGCTGGTGGTCACTACCGGGTCGTTCACCGGGATGTATTTCGCCAAGGAGGCGGGTGAGTTGAAGGGGCTGATCAGTGGGTTGCCGGCGGTTTCACTGACGCTGACCTGAGCATGGTGCGGCGCGGCCCAGGTAGGAGCTGCTTTAGCTGCGATGGACCGCATAGCGGTCCCAAAACCTGCCAACTCGGTGAGCCTGGAGAAACGCGCCAGATCAGGCTCTGTGAATACGAAACAGGGCTTGACCAGGAGCTCGTGCGGGATGGTTTTTGGGACCGCTAGCGCGGTCCATCGCAGCTAAAGCAGCTCCTACCTGGACCGCGTCGGCCTTCGCCAAGAGGTGCTAAAAAGAGGCCCCGACTTCTCGGGGCCTCACCTGACACTACCTCACCCCCCCTCAAGCCGTTTCATAACTCCGATACCGCGGCTCCCAGAACATCGCCTCGATCGCCTCGCGCAGCACCTGCTCATCCTCCACCGCCGCCACGCCATCGGCTTGCGCGGCCAGGGCAACGGCCAGGGCGATCTTCTTGCTCACCTCCTGCACATCCCTCATCGCCGGCAGCATTTCGCCGGCCTTGGCGCTTTCCGCCAACGCCCTGGCCGAGGCCATCAGCATGCGCTCGGTGACCCGGCTGGCCTGGCTGACGATCACGCCCAGGCCGATGCCAGGGAAGATGTAGGAGTTGTTGCATTGGGCGATCTTGTAGGACTTGCCTGCCCATTCGACAGGCTGGAACGGGCTGCCAGTGGCAATCAGCGCCTTGCCTTCGGTCCACTTGAGCAGGTCCAGCGGGTGCGCCTCGATCTGCGAGGTGGGGTTGGACAGCGGCATGATGATCGGCTGACGGCAACCCTGGTACAGGGTCTGGATGATGGTTTCGGTGAACAGCCCGGCCTTGCCCGAGACACCGATCAGCACGCTGGGGCGGGCATTGCTCACCACCTCCTGGAGGTCCGGCCAGTCTGCCGCGAACTGCCACTGCGACAGCGAGTCGGTGGCATGGGCCAGGCGCGTCTGGAACGGATACAGGCCCTGCTGGCGGTCGGTCAGCAGGCCCTTGCTGTTGAGCAGGAACACCTGGCTGCGGGCCTGGGCATCACTCAGCCCCTCCTCGACCATCGCCTGGATGATCTGCTCGGCGATGCCGCAACCGGCCGAGCCGGCGCCGACGAAGGCGATGGTCTGCTGCGACAGCTTCTCGCCCTTGATCCGGCAGGCGGCGAGCAAGGTGCCGACGGTGACCGCCGCCGTGCCCTGGATATCGTCGTTGAAGCAGCACAGCTGGTCACGATAACGCTCCAGCAGCGGCATGGCGTTGGCCAGGGCAAAGTCCTCGAACTGCAGGAGCACGCCGGGCCAGCGCCGCTGCACGGCGGCGACGAAGGTTTCAAGGAAGTCATCGTAGGCCTGGCCGCGTACCCTCGGCTGCTTGAGCCCGAGGTATTCCGGGTCCTCCAGCAGGGCCGGATTGTGCGTGCCAACATCCAGCACGATGGGCAGGGTATAGGCCGGGCTGATGCCGCCGCAGGCGGTGTACAGCGACAGCTTGCCGATGGGAATGCCCATGCCGCCGATACCTTGGTCGCCCAGCCCGAGGATGCGCTCGCAATCGCTGACCACGATGACCTTGACGTTGTCCTTGGTGACGTTGGCAAGCATTTCGTCGATGCGATCACGCTCCTCGTAGGAGATGAACACGCCGCGATGGCTACGGTAGATCCGCGAGAATTCCTGGCAGGCCTTGCCCACGGTGGGGGTGTAGATGATCGGCAGCATTTCTTCGAGATGGGTGTCGACCAGCTTGTAGAACAGTGTTTCGTTGCGGTCCTGCACCGAGCGCAGGTAGACGTGCTTGTCCAGTGGCGTGGCCGCCTCGCTGAACTGGCGATAAGCCCGGGCGACCTGCTCTTCCAGGGTTTCCACCCGCGCTGGCAGCAGGCCCTGCAACTGGAAGCGCTCGCGTTCCACCTGGGTGAAGGCCGTGCCCTTGTTCAGCAATGGCGTTTCCAGCAGCGCTGGACCACGAAACTTCACGGGCAGTGGACGACGTTCTGACGACATGACGGTGACCTCGTTTGGTTGTTGTATTTTGAATTCAATATACCGACAACGAGTCGAAATGCAATTCAGCGCGCGCCGGTGCGCTGCCAGTAACCCGGCTCGTTGTAGAGCTCCTTAAGGTAGTCGACAAAAAACCTGACCTTGGCTGGCAAGTGCCGTTGTTGTGGCCAGACCGCCTGGATGTCGTAATCCGGCAAGGCAAATTCGTCCAGCACGGTCATCAGTTTCCCGGCGTCGAGTTCGGCCTGGATCTCCCAGGTCGAGCGCCAGCCGATGCCCACGCCGCGCTGCATCCACGCGGCGAGCAGTTCACCGTCGTTGCAGGCCAGGTTGCCGCTGACCTTCATCGCGACCTGACGACCGTCGCGCAGGAAGGTCCAGCCACGCTGCTGGCCGCCCTGCAAGGTGAACGCCAGGCAGTTATGGTCGGCCAGGTCCTCCAGGGTGCGCGGCTGGCCATGCCGGGCAAAGTACGCCGGCGTCCCGCACACCACGCGCTTGTTGGGGTAGAGCTTGACCGCGACATAGTTGGGGTCGCGGATCTCGCCGATGCGGATGCTCAGGTCGTAGCCCTCGCTGACCAGGTCGACCACGCTGTCGGTCAGGTTGAACGCCAGCTTCACATTGGGAAAACGGCGCTGGAACTCCAGGGCATGAGGAGCCACATGGAGCCGGCCGAACGCCGCCGGTGCGGAGATCTGCAGGCTGCCCTTGACCAGCGACGAGCTGCTGCAAATGGCCGCTTCCAGGTCATCGAACTCAAGCAGCAGCCTGGTGGCCCGCTCCAGCAATTGCTCGCCCAGGGTGGTCAGCTTCAGCCCGCGGGTGGAGCGATGCATCAGCTTCACCCCCAGGCGTTTTTCCAGGCTGTCGAGGCGCCGCCCGAGGATCGCCGGAGTGACCCCTTCGGTCAGCGCCGCCGCCGCGAAACTGCCCTTCTGCGCCACCTGGACGAAACTCTGCAATTCGACATATCGGCCCATTCCATACCTCAGGTATCGACAGAAACTAGTTTTACGGGCCTACACCAAGCCCAGTCGTTACTCCATGCTGCCACTCAATAAGAAAAATATCGACCCAGTGTCAGGAGAACGTTATGGCGAAAATGAGAGCGATTGAGGCGGCGGTTCATGTATTGCGCCGCGAGGGTGTCGAGGTGGCGTTCGGCATTCCCGGAGCGGCGATCAACCCGTTCTATGCGGCGATGAAGTCGGTGGGCGGTATCGACCACGTCCTCGCTCGCCACGTTGAAGGCGCCTCGCACATGGCCGAGGGCTACACCCGCACCAAGGCCGGCAATATCGGCGTGTGCATCGGCACCTCCGGCCCTGCCGGCACCGACATGGTCACCGGCCTGTACAGCGCCTCCGCCGACTCCATCCCGATCCTCTGCATCACCGGCCAGGCCCCTCGCGCCCGCCTGCACAAGGAAGACTTCCAGGCCGTCGACATCACCAGCATCGTCAAGCCGGTGACCAAGTGGGCGACCACCGTTCTGGAACCGGGCCAGGTGCCTTACGCCTTCCAGAAAGCCTTCTATGAAATGCGCACCGGCCGCCCAGGACCGGTACTGATCGACCTGCCGTTCGATGTGCAGATGGCCGAGATCGAGTTCGATATCGACGCCTACGAACCACTGCCAGTGACCAAGCCAGCCGCGACCCGCAAACAGGCGGAAAAGGCCCTGGCCCTGCTCAATGACGCCGAGCGTCCGCTGCTGGTGGCCGGTGGCGGCATCATCAACGCCGACGCCAGCGACAAGCTGGTCGAGTTCGCCGAACTGACCGGCGTGCCAGTGATCCCGACCCTGATGGGCTGGGGCACCATCCCTGACGACCACGCGCAAATGGTCGGTATGGTCGGCCTGCAGACTTCGCACCGCTACGGCAACGCCACCCTGCTCAAATCCGACCTGGTGTTCGGTATCGGCAACCGCTGGGCCAACCGCCACACCGGTTCGGTCGACGTCTACACCGAAGGCCGCAAGTTCATCCACGTCGATATCGAACCGACCCAGATCGGCCGTGTGTTCACCCCGGACCTGGGCATCGTCTCCGACGCCGGTGCCGCCCTGGACGTGTTCCTCGAAGTGGCCCGCGAGTGGAAAACCGCCGGCAAGCTGAAGTGCCGCGGCGAATGGCTGAAAGACTGCCAGGCGCGCAAGTCGAGCCTGCAACGCAAGACCAACTTCGACAACGTGCCGGTCAAGCCGCAGCGCGTGTACCAGGAAATGAACGAGGTGTTCGGCAAGGACACCACCTACGTCAGCACCATCGGTCTGTCGCAGATCGCCGGCGCGCAGTTCCTCCACGTCTACCAGCCACGTCACTGGATCAACTGCGGCCAGGCCGGCCCGCTGGGCTGGACCATTCCGGCTGCGCTGGGCGTGGTCAAGGCCGACCCGAGCCGCAAGGTGGTGGCACTGTCCGGCGACTATGACTTCCAGTTCATGATCGAAGAACTGGCAGTGGGCGCGCAGTTCAACCTGCCGTACGTCCACGTGCTGGTGAACAACGCCTACCTGGGTCTGATCCGCCAGGCGCAGCGTGGTTTCGAGATGGATTACTGTGTACAACTGGCGTTCGAGAACATCAACGCTCCGGACGTCAACGGTTACGGCGTCGATCACGTTGCCGTGGTCGAAGGCCTGGGTTGCAAGGCCCTGCGCGTGTTCAAGCCGGAAGAAATCGCCCCTGCCCTGGTCAAGGCGCAGAAGCTGGCCGAAGAGCACCGCGTGCCGGTGGTGGTCGAGGTGATTCTCGAGCGCGTCACCAACATTTCCATGGGTACCGAAATCAACGCGGTCAACGAATTCGAAGACCTGGCCCTGGTCGGCAACGACGCGCCGACCGCGATTTCGCTGCTCGACTGATCGTCTGTGCGGCCCCGCCCTTCGCGGTGCGGGGCCCAACCCAGCAAGGAGACTTCCATGCCACGCTTTGCCGCCAACCTGTCCATGCTGTTCACCGAACAGGACTTCCTGGCCCGTTTCAAGGCTGCCGCCGACGCTGGCTTCAGCGGTGTCGAATACCTCTTCCCGTACGACTACCCTGCGGCCGAGATCAAGCAGCTGCTCGACGCCCATGGCCTGACCCAGGTGCTGTTCAACCTGCCGGCCGGCGACTGGGCCAAGGGTGACCGCGGCATCGCCTGCGACCCGGCCCGCATCGAGGAATTCCGTACCGGCGTCGACCTCGCCATTGCCTATGCCAAGGTGCTCGGCAACACCCAGGTCAACGCCCTGGCCGGTATCCGCCCGCAAGGCCCGGACTGCGCCACCGTACGCAAGACCTTCGTGGAAAACCTGCGCTACGCCGCCGACAAGCTGAAAGCCGCCGGGATCAAGCTGGTCATGGAAATGATCAACACCCGCGACATCCCCGGCTTCTACCTGAACACCACCCAACAGG
>Ga0222427_100706_pt1 | contig 34510 bp, 27 predicted proteins | sample 2B20Ametagenome_FD_182890 | JGI IMG/M metagenome (GOLD analysis project Ga0222427, IMG submission 182890) | Enriched microbial communities from leaf-cutter ant dump, University of Wisconsin, Madison, United States - 2B20A (version 2) | ecosystem: Environmental > Terrestrial > Nest > Insects nest...
AACACGCCACACGAATCGCAGAACGTGCCGGCGCGCAAACCGGATCAGCCCAAGCAGGCGGGTATGGCCGGTTGCGCGCACCCTTCGACTTCGGCCCTGCGGGCCTGCGCTCAGGGTGATCGGATACCATACGACCGATCGCCCTGAGCGCAGCGCAGCGAAGTCGAAGGGCCAGCCACGACAAAGCCGCCGGCCTTTCACCTGCCTATGCCAGCGCCGCCATGATCGCGTCGGCGAATGCGGGGATATCCTGCGGCTTGCGGCTGGTGATGAGCGGGCCGTCGCGCACCACCTCGCTGTCTTCCCATTGCGCCCCGGCGTTTTCCAGGTCCTTGCGCAAGGAGGGCCACGAGGTGAGTTTGCGTCCTTTCACCAGCCCCGCGTCGATCAGCGTCCACGGCCCATGGCAGATCGCGGCGAGCGGCTTGCCTGATTCGGCGAAGCGGGCGATGAGGGCGATCGCGTCGGGCTCCAGCCGCAGCTTGTCCGGATTCATCACGCCGCCGGGCAAGACCAGCGCATCGTAGTTTTCCGGTCGCGCATCCTCCAGCGCCACGTCCACGTTCACCGGGTCGCCCCAGTTCTTGTGGTCCCAGCCCTTGATTTGCGTGGCGCCGCCGGGCGCGATCACGTCGACACGGGCGCCGGCCGCTTGCAGCCGGCGCTTGGGCTCGACCAGCTCGGATTGCTCGAAGCCGTCGGTGGCGAGCATGGCGACGCGGCGACCGTCGAGCTTGCGGGTGTCGGTCATGGCGGTACTCCTTCGCGGGGAAAGCGCGCAGGGTGGACGGTGGCGCATCGACGCCACGTCAAGTTTTTCCCTTTACGGTGCATGCACGAGCCGCTTGCCATGGTGCGGCACACGTCTCCCCAACCCACAAGGACGCCACCATGTCGATGTCGTTGCTGCTGGTCATCGTGTTGATCGTGCTGCTGATCGGCGCACTGCCTGCCTGGCCGTACAGCCGCTCGTGGGGCTATCGCCCGATGGGCGGGCTGGGCGTGGTCGTGATCATCGTGATCGTGCTGTTGTTGCTTGGCGTCATCTGACCGGCATGCGTCGATGACGGCCAGCCCTGAGCGCGACCACGCGAACCCGCCCGAAGGCACGCAGCACCGCGCGGCTGCCTCGGCGACGCACCAGCCTGGGCTCGCATGAAACGCCGATGGATGGCGCTGCTGGTGTTGATGCTGGCCTTGCTCGCGCTACTGGCGATCGGTTTCTACCGCAGCGTCACCGGCCAGGACACGCATCCGCGCGACAGCGGCGGGAGCGCCGCCGCAGCGGATGCACGCAACCGACCCGGCAGCACTCATGGCGCGGGACACGCTGCGCCGGGGCGGGTCTCGACGAGACGGATGACGGCGATGGAGAGGTCCAGCGTGCCGGCGGTTTCCAGCGTCGCCACGGTCGGCGTGGCGGCAAGGTCCTGCGCGGCGAAGCACGACAGCGGCACGGCGAGCGTGGCGTAGCGGTCGGCGGGCAACGCCTTGAGCGCGTCGGTGACCGGCACTGACGCATCGCCCACGCCCAGGCGCACCTCGGCGGTGGGCGCGGCGTTGAGGCGAAGCGACAGGCTCAGCATCATCGCGCCGTTGGCTTCGCGGGCGATGTCCGAGGGCGTGGCCGCGCCGGTGGCGATCCACGCGGTGGACTTGCCCGCCCAGCGCGCATGCAGCGCGCCGTCGCGCTGCGGCTCCAGCGTGAGGTTGGCGGTGCCGTACAGCGTGGTGCGCGTGCCCACGTAGTCCATGCGCGGGGCGTTGGCGTCACCGATCCACAGCGCGTAGCCGTTCCATGCCGTGCCCTTGGCGTAGTAGACGTTTTTCTCGCCGTAGCGGATGGTGCCGGCCACCTCCGGCAGCAGCGCCGTGGTGACGGGCTCGGCGTAGCTGAGGCCATAGCCGTAGGCGAATTGCGGCGCGTAGTCGGCGTCGCCCACGTTGAGCGGCGTCTGGTCGGGGCGCGCCGGCCACGAAAAGCTCAGCCTGCCGGTGAAATCGCGTCGGCCCAGCAGCACGTCGGCCACGCCTTCGCCCTCCGAACCCGGCAGCCATGCGGCGACAAACGCGTCGGCGGCGTTGATCTGCGGATTGACGTAGAGCGGCCGGCCGGACAGCAGCACCGCCACCACCGGCATGCCGCGCGCCTTGAGCTTGCGCAGCAGCGCCAGCGACTCGGTGTTGTCGTGGTGCAGCGCCACGTCGGGCTGGTCGCCCATGAACTCCGCATACGGCGTTTCGCCAAACACCACCACGGCGACGTCGGCCTTGCGCGTCGTGCTGGCGTCCGCGCTGTACAGCACGTGCCCGCCGGCCGCCTCCACCTGCGCCGTGAGGCCAGCGAGGATCGAGGTGGCGCCGGGGAAATCGGCGTTGCTGTTGTCCGCGCCCTGCCAGCTCAGCGTCCAGCCGCCGGACTGCATGGCGAGGTTGTCGGCGCCATCGCCGGCCACCAGCACGGTGGCGCCGGGCTTGAGCGGCAGCGCGCCGTTGTTCTTCAGCAGCACCAGCGACTTGGCCACCGCCTCGCGCGCGATGGCGCGATGGGCCGGCGTGCCGATGGGGCGAAAGGTGGTCGGGCGGTTGGCCGGCGAAGGCTCATCGAACACGCCGGCGCGAAACTTCACCCGCAGGATGCGCCGCACGGCGTCGTCCAGCCGCGCCATCGGTATCGTGCCTGCGCGCACCTCGCGCACCAGGTTGCCGTGCAGCGCCTTCCAGTCCTGCGGCACGTTGAAGATGTCCAGCCCGGCGTTGAACGCGGTGGCGCAGTCGGCATTGGTGCAGCCGGGAATCTGCCCGTGCGCGTTCCAGTCGCCCATGATGAAACCATCGAAGCCCATGCGGCCTTTCAGCACGTCGGTGAGCAGGCCCTGGTTGGCGTGCATCTTCACGCCGTGCCACGCGTTGTACGAGGCCATCACCGACTGCACGCCGGCATCCACCGCCTCGGCATAGGCGGCGCCGTGCAGCCGCGCCAGCTCGGCCTCGCTGACCGACGACTCGCCCTGGTCGCGCCCGCCGTCGGTGGAGCCGTCGCCCAGGAAATGCTTGGCGGTGGCGATGACGTGGTTGCCGTCGAGAAAGGTTTTGCCGCTGCCTTGCAGCCCTTCCACCATGGCGGCGGCGTACTGGCGCACGATGGCCGGGTCTTCCGAATAGCTTTCGTAGCTGCGGCCCCAGCGGTCATCGCGCGCCACGGCGATGGTGGGGGCGAACGACCAGTCCATGCCGGTGGAACGCACCTCGGCGGCGGTGGCCTCGCCGATGCGGCGCAGCAGCTCGGGATCATGTGCCGCGCCCAGGCCGATGTTGTGCGGAAACAGCGTGGCGCCGTACACGTTGTTGTGGCCGTGCACCGCGTCGGAGGCCCACATCAGCGGAATGGTCACTTTTTGCCCGGGCGCGATGGAGGCCTGGTAATACGGCTCGATCAGGTCCACCCAGTCCTTGACGCTGGCGTGCTTGTTGCCGCCGGGCACGCCGCCGCCACCGTTCTCGATGGAGCCGATGTGGTAGCGCGTCACCTCCTCCGGCGTGATCGAGCGCCAGTCCGGCTGCACCACCTGCCCGACTTTCTCCTCCACGCCCATCGCCGCCAGCATGGTGGTGATGCGCGCCTCGGTGGCCGCATCCAGCCCCACCGGCGAGGCGGCGGCCGGCCATTGCGCGGGATGGACGGCGGGCGGTGTCTGCGCATGCGCGGCGGCCAGGCCCAGCGCCAGGGTGCCTGCGGCCACGCGCAGGATGGGACGATGGAACATCGGTGCACTCCCGGTGATCGAGTCGTCCATGAATCATGGGAGTGACGCGGGCGTCAAGCGCATCGGCAAGGCATCGCGCACAAGGTGCGCTCCTACAACAGCGCGGCCCTGTCAATGAAAATCGCGGGATCGCGTATCCAGCGCGCCCAGCAGCGGCGTGAGGTCTTTCAGCCGATGCGCGATCAGGTGGCTGACGCCGTCCACGTGCTCCCATTGCCCGTCCACCGCCAGCAGGCGCGCCTGCAACAGGGGGCGGCGTTGCGACTCGGCCACGTGGCGCCACACCACCACGTTGATCAGGCCGTGCTCGTCCTCCAGCGTGACAAAGATGATGCCGCTGGCGGTTTGCGGCTGCTGGCGCGAGGTGACCAGGCCGGCCACGCGCACGTGGCTGTTGTGCGGTTGCCGACGCAGCGCCTTGCCGTCGATGCAGCGCGCGGCATGCAGGCGGCGGCGGATCTGTTGCAGCGGATGCGCGCCCAGGCTCAGGCCGGTGTGCGCGTAGTCGGCCCGCGTGTCCTCGGCCCGCGTGGGCAGCGGCAGGATCACCGCCGGCTCGGCCGGGCTGGCGCCGAACAGCGGCAACTGGGGTTCCACGCCGGCCACTGCCCAGCGCGCGCGATGGCGATGGCCGGCCAGCCCGCGCAGGGCGGCGGCGTCGGCCAGCAGCTCGCGTTGGCGGCGATCCAGGCCGGCGCGTGCGCACAGGTCGGCCACATCGGCAAACGGTTGCTGCGCGCGCGCGGCCATCACGCGGCGCGCGGCGGTTTCGGAGCAGCCGCGCAGCATGCGCAGGCCCAGGCGGATGGCGCGCGCGTCGGGGTTGCCGCGCGGGTCCGGCTCCAGCGTGCAATCCCAATCACTGAAGCGCACGTCCACCGGATGCACCGCCACGCGGTGGCGGCGCGCGTCCTGCACGATCTGGCTGGGCGCGTAGAAACCCATCGGCTGCGCGTTGAGCAGCGCGCAGGCGAACACCGCCGGGTAATGGCATTTCAGCCAGCTCGACGCATACACCAGGTTGGCGAAGCTGGCCGCGTGCGACTCGGGGAAACCGTAGGAGCCAAAGCCCTTGATCTGCTCGAAGATGCGCGCGGCGAAGTCGGCCGTGTAGCCGTTTTTCAGCATGCCGTGGATCAGCTTGTCGCGATGCGGCTCCAGCCCGCCGTGGCGCTTCCACGCGGCCATCGAGCGGCGCAGCTTGTCGGCCTCGCCGGCGGTGAAATCGGCCGCCACGATGGCCAGCTGCATCACCTGCTCCTGGAACAGCGGCACGCCCAGCGTGCGCTCCAATACCGCCTTGAATTGCGGCGAGGGATAGTCGACGGCCTCCTCGCCGTTACGCCGCCGCAGGTAGGGATGCACCATGTCGCCCTGGATCGGGCCGGGTCGCACGATCGCCACCTGGATCACCAGGTCGTAGAAGTTTGCCGGCCGGTGGCGCGGCAGCATCGCCATCTGCGCGCGGCTTTCGATCTGGAACACGCCCACGGTGTCGGCGCGCTGGATCATCGCGTAGGTGGCCTTGTCGCCGGGCGCGAGGGTGGCGATGGTCCGGGCAACGCCATGCTCGCGCCGCAGCAGGTCGAAGCCCTTGCGCAGGCAGGTGAGCATGCCCAGCGCCAGGCAATCCACCTTCAGCATGCGCATGTAGTGGAGGTCGTCCTTCTCCCACTGGATCACGGTGCGCTCGGCCATGGCCGCGTTTTCCACCGGCACCATGTCGCTGAGCGCGGTGTTGGAGATCACGAAGCCGCCCACGTGCTGCGACAGGTGGCGCGGCATGCCGTGCAGTTCGTGGGTGAGTTTCAGCACGCGGCGGATGAGCGGGCTGTCCGGGTCGAAACCCTGCTCGCGCAATCGCGCCTCGCAGGCGCTGTCGTCACCCCAGCCGCGCGCAAACACGTCGCTGAGGCGGCCGACCTGGTCCGGCGGCAGGCCCAATGCGCGGGCCGCGTCGCGCACCGCGCTGCGGCCGCGATAGCAGATCACCGTGGCGGCCAGCGCGGCGCGCTCGCGGCCGTACTTGGCGTAGATGTACTGGATCACCTCCTCGCGCCGCTCGTGCTCGAAATCCACGTCGATGTCGGGTGGCTCGTCGCGGTCCTCGCTGATGAAGCGCGCCACCAGCAAGTGATTGACCTCGGGGTCCACCTCGGTGATGCCCAGCGCGAAACACACGGCGGAGTTGGCCGCCGAGCCGCGGCCCTGGCAGAGGATGCCCCGGCTGCGCGCGAAGCGCACGATGTCGTGCACGGTGAGAAAAAAGGCCTCGTACTTTTTCGCGGCGACCAGCGCCAGCTCGTCGTCGATCAGCCGGCGCACCTTGTTGCTGGCGCCCCGCGGCCAGCGCCAGCGCATGCCCTGCTCCGCCAGGTGGCGCAGCCAGCTGGTGGGCGTGTGCGCCGCCGGCACCAGCTCGGCCGGGTAGTCGTAGTGCAGCTCGCCCATGTGGAAAGTGCAGCGCTCGGCGATGCGCGCGCTTTCGCGCAGCAGCGCGTCGGGATAAAGGCCGGCCAGCACGTCGCGGCGGCGCAGGTGGCGCTCGCCGTTGCGAAAGATCAGCGCGCCGGCCTCGGCCAGCGGCACGCGATGGCGGATGGCGGTAAGCGTGTGCTGCAAGGCCAGCCGGCGACGCACGTGCATGTGCACGTCGCCGCTGGCCACCAGCGGCATGCCGAGCGCATGGCCCAGCTGCTGCAATTCACGCAGTCGCGCATGGTCGTCGGGGCCGCGATGCAGCTCCACCGCCAGCCAGGCGCGCTCGCCGAAGGTGGCGCGCAGCCAGCGCCCGTGCGCGATGTCCGGCGGCGTGCCGGGTATCCACAAGGCCAGCGTGCCCGGCAAGCCGTCATCCACATCCGCGCGGGTGAGGTGGTAGCGGCCTTTTTCCGAGGCGCGGCGGCCACGGGTGATCAGCCGGCACAGCGCGGCATAGCCGTGCCGGTTCTCGCACAGCAGCACCAGCTTGGGGCCGTCGTCGAGCTGGAACTCGGCGCCCACGATCAATTTCAGGCCCAGCTCGGTCGAGGCCTGGTAGGCGCGCACGATGCCGGCCAGCGAGCACTCGTCGGTGATCGCCAGCGCGCGGTAGCCGCAGGCCTTGGCGCGCGCAAACAGCTCGGCCGCGCTCGAGGCGCCGCGACCAAAGGAAAAGTCGGACAGGCAATGCAGCTCTGCATAGTCGGTCATGCGCGCGATGCCTCGCGCAGGCCCGCCACCCCGGGTAGGAGCGCGCTCGCGCGCGATGCTTTTGCTTGCAGCTTCATGCCAACAGCCAAAGCATCGCGCACAGGGTGCGCTCCTACAAAAAACGTGGTGCGGGCGGTGGCGGGGAGGTGGCGGATCATGCGAACCAGCCGTGCAGCATCCAGCCGTCCTGTTCGCCCGGCGCGCAGAACGCCCACGCATGCTGGCCCAGCGAGGTTTCCACCACGTAGTAGTCGCGGCATACCTCGCCGCCATCCCACCAGCCGGTTTCCAGCCGCTCCGGCCCGGCCAGGATGCGCGGCGCAGCGCCGCGCAAGGGGATGGGGCGATCCAGCAGCCAGGTGGGGCGCGGCGCGTCCGCTTGCTGCAGGACCGGCTTTTGTAGGAGCGGCTTCAGCCGCGATGCTTTTGCTTTTGCGAGTCCCGAATCCCCACTCCCCAATCCCGGCTCAAGAGCATCGCGGCTGAAGCCGCTCCCACAAAGGCCGCTCCCACAAGCCATCGCCTGGGCGCGTTCGGGGCGCGGGTCGGTGGTGCTGTCCAGTTGGTGTACGGCGTGGTCGCCCAATCGCGCGCGCAGGCGTTCGCGCAGTTGCTCCAGCGGCAGGGCGTTGGCGGGTCTTTCATCAAACAGGTCGCGGCCGGCCGGTACGAACGGCGGCAGCTCGCGCGCGATGATCCGCATCGCCAACACCGGTTCGGGCAGTTGCACCTGGTCCAGCCGGCCGCGCGCCAGCTCAAACAGCATGCCCGGCTCGCGCTCGGGCGAGAGCAGGCCCACCGGCACGTCGGTGGCCCTGCCCTCGCGATGTTCGAGATGCAGCGTGAAACGCTGCACGCCGCCGTCGCGTCCGGCCAGGTAGGCGGCCAGGTCGCCGGTCATGCGGCGCAGGGGAAACACCAGCGAGGCGAGGCTCTCCACCTCGTGCGTCAGCTCGATGCGCAGGTCGAACACGTCGGGTGGACGGTAGGTCGCCAGCCCGGCGGGCAGCTCGCCGGTGAGGCGGTCGAGCGCGGCCAGCAGCTCGCCACCGAAACGCCGGCGCAGGCCGTCGCGCGGCAAGGCCAGCAGGCGGCCCAAGCTGCGGATGCCCATGCCCGACAGCGACGCCACCGCCTCCGCCGGCAGGCGGCTCTTGTCGATGGGCACGTCATGCAGTGCGCGGCGCAAGGCGTCGGGCGTCAACACCGCCGTGCCATCGGCCAGGCCGGCCAGCACGTGGGCGGCATGCGGGGTGGGCGCGGCGGCGAGGCGGTGGCGAAAGCCCAGCGCGGAAAGATCCGCGCGCAGCATCGACGCCAGTCTCGGCCACGGGCCGAACAAGCCCATGCTGCGGCCCACCTCCAGCACGATCGCCTGCGGCAACAGGCTTACCTCGGCGCTGTAGCGGTAGGCCACCGCCGCCAGAAAACGATGCCAGCGCGCCACCGCGTCGCGGTCGTACGGCAGCGCATCGAAACGGGTGAGCAAGGCTTGCGCGGCGCTCAGCCGCTGGCCCACGTGCAGACCGGCCTCACGCGCCTCGCGGTTGGCGGCGACGATATGGCGCGCGTTGGCCGGGCCATCCACCAGCACCAGCGGGCCGGACGCGGGCCGGCGACGAAGGACACCGTCCAGCGCCAGATGCGGCAGCACGATACAAGCCCACGACATGGCGGCCGGCCATCAATGCGCGGCGCGGGGCAACGGCACCGGCTGTGCCGGCGCCGCGCCGCCACGGCATTTGCGCACCCATACCTGGGCGCGCGGCACGGCATCCAGCTCCAGCCGCAGCGCGGCGGGCGAGGCCTGCGCCAGGTGCTTGCGGTCGCGAAAGGCGAACGCCAGCGCCTGGCCGTGATCGGCCGCCACCTGCAACCGGCGCAGGGTGCGGTCATCGGCCTGGCGCGGCCACGCCAGCACCGCCGCGCAACTGCCCGAGCGCAGGCATTGCTCCATCGCCCAGGCCACGTCGCCGTCAGCGGCGGTGATGATCTCCACCCGGCGCATGTCCACGCCCTGCTGCCGCCAGCCGGCCACGCACGGCAGGTAGGGCGGCGCGACCACCGCCACCGTGCGGCCGGCGCGGGTGAGCCGGGCCAGGCTGGGCAGCACCAGGCGCAGCTCGCCCACGCCATCGACCGGCAGCAGGATTTCCGACAGCGCGGCCGGCGGCCAGCCGCCGCTGGGCAGCACCTCATCGAGCGCGGCCCAGCCGGTGGGCTGCTCGCCCAGCGGTGCGGGCGCGGCCCGGCCACGCCATACCTGGCGCGCGTCCAGCAACGTGGACAAGGCCACCACGGCGGCCATCAGCTGCCCCTCAGCAGGCCGGCAAACAGGCCTTCGATGGCGAAATCCTCGGTGGGGTCGGGGTCGATCGGGTGGTAGCCGGGGCTGTTGGGCAGCAGCCGGATCACGTCGCCCTGCCAGTACAGCCGCTTGATGGTGAAACGGTCGCCGCCCACCCGCGCGGCCACCACCTGGCCGTGGCGCGCCACCGGCGTGGCGTGCACGCCCACGATGTCCTGGTCGAGGATGCCCTCGTCGCGCATGGAGTCGCCCACCACGCGCACCAGGTAGTCCGGTTGCAGCCGGAACAACCAGCGCGACACGCGCAGCGTGCGCTCCACCCGCGCATCGGAAAACAGCGGCTCGCCGGCGGCGATGCGGCCCACCAGCGGCAGCTCCATGGTGTCCGCGTCCAGCGGATCGGTGGAGGTGACCAGGCGGATGCCGCGCGGGCGGTTGGGCTCGATCACCAGCCGCCCCTTGGCCTCCAGCGAGCGCACGTGCTTGAGCACGGCGCTGACGTTGGCCAGCCCCATGGCCTGGCCGATCTCCTCCAGCGTGGGCGCCTGGCCGGTGTGGGCCAGGCGGTCGCGGATGAAATCCAGGATGTTGGATTGGCGGGCGGTGAGCTGCAAAGTCATGGCTGGTATCTTTTCACCTTTTGTGGTGAAAATGAAAGAGGGCGAGGCGCATGGGCAACCTGGCCCGCAGTCTCGCCCCGCGCGGTCTCAACAGCTGAGACCGCGCCTTGCTGTCATGCCGTCCTGCCCGCCGAGATCCGCCGATGAATGCCCTGCCCGACCGTTACCGCGCCGCCGACGAGCTGGTTTTGCGCCAACCCGGCGATGGCCGCTCGCTGGCGCAGCGGCTCAACAAGCGCTACGCCTCGCGCATCACCGGCGCCTTCGTGCTGCCCGCGCAAGAAGGCCGCTACGCGCCGCTGCCGCCCGACCTTCCATCGCCCCTGGCGCAGGCCTTGCGCCAGCGCGGCGTGGACCAGCTCTACAGCCACCAGGCCGAGGCCTGGGCCGCCACCCAGGCCGGCGCGCACGTGGCCATCGCCACGCCCACCGCCTCGGGCAAGTCGCTGTGCTACACGCTGCCGGTGATCAGCGCGGCGATGCGCCAGCACGCCAAGGCGCTGTACCTGTTTCCCACCAAGGCGCTGGCGCAAGACCAGGTGGCCGAGCTGCTGGAGTTGAACAACGCCGGCGAGCTGGGCGTGAAAGCCTTCACCTTCGACGGCGACACGCCCGGCGATGCGCGCCAGGCGATCCGCCTGCATGGCGACATCGTGGTCAGCAACCCGGACATGCTGCACCAGGCCATCCTGCCGCATCACACCAAGTGGGCGCAGTTTTTCGAAAACCTGCGCTACGTGGTGATCGACGAGGTGCACACCTATCGCGGCGTGTTCGGCTCGCACGTGGCCAACGTGATCCGCCGGCTGAAACGCGTGTGCGCGTTCTACGGCGTGACGCCGCAGTTCATCCTGTGCTCGGCCACCATCGGCAACCCGCGCCAGCATGCTGAGGCGCTGATCGAGGACACCGTCACCGCCATCACCGAAAGCGGCGCGCCAACCGGCGAGAAACACGTGCTGCTGTGGAACCCGCCGGTGGTCAATCCCGACCTTGGCCTGCGCGCGTCGGCGCGCTCGCAAGCCAACCGCATCGCGCGGCTGGCGATCAAGTCGGGCCTGAAAACACTGGTGTTCGCGCAAAGCCGCAGCATGGTCGAGGTGCTCACCAAGTACCTCAAGGACGTGTTTGACCACGACCCGCGCAAGAGCCCGCGCATCCGCGCCTATCGCGGCGGCTACCTGCCCAAGGAGCGCCGCGCCGCCGAGCGCGACATGCGCGCGGGCAGCGTGGACGGCATCGTCAGCACCTCGGCGCTGGAGCTGGGCGTGGACATCGGCGCGCTCGATGCGGTGGTGCTCAACGGCTACCCCGGCTCCGTGGCCGCCACCTGGCAGCGCTTTGGCCGCGCCGGGCGGCGCCAGCAATCCGCGCTGGGCGTGCTGGTGGCCAGCTCCGATCCGCTGGACCAGTACCTGGTGCGGCACCCGGAGTTTTTCCAGGGCGCCACGCCCGAGCACGCGCGCATCCAGCCCGATCAACCACTGATCCTGCTCGACCACATCCGCTGCGCCGCGTTCGAGCTGCCGTTTGCCGGCGAGGAGATGTTCGGCAACGAGGCCGCCACGCCCTGGCTGGAGGTGCTGGGCGAGGAAGGCGTGCTGCATCGCGAGGGCGACCGCTGGGAGTGGATCGCCGACAGCTACCCCGCCATCGCCGTGTCGCTGCGCTCGGTGGCCGACGGCAATTTTCTGGTGGTGGACCGCACCGGCGGCCGCCAGACCATCATTGCCGAGGTGGATTACTCGGCCGCGCCGGTGACGCTGTACGAAGGCGCCATCCACATGGTGCAGTCCGTGCCCTACCAGGTGGAACGCTTGGACTGGGACGGCCGCAAGGCCTACGTCACGCGCACGCAGGCCGACTACTACACCGACGCCATCGACTACACCAAGCTGAAAGTGCTGGACTGTTTTGACAGCGCAAACACCGGTCGCGGCCAGTCGCATCACGGCGAGGTGCACGTGGTGCGGCGCGTGCCCGGCTACAAGAAAATCCGCTTCTACTCGCACGAAAACATCGGCTACGGCCCGGTCAACCTGCCGGATCAGGAGCTGCACACCACCGCCGTGTGGTGGCAGTTGCCGCAGGCGGTGCTGGCCTCGGCGTTCGACGATCGCCAGCAGGCGCTCGACGGTTTCCTGGGCGCCGCCTACGCGCTGCACATCGTGGCCACCGTGGCGGTGATGGCCGAAGCGCGCGACCTGCAAAAATCGGTGGGCAGCGGCGACGGTGCGTGGTTTGTCAGCGCCGACGCCAACGGTCGCGGGCAGTTGCGCGGCAGCGACGGCCAGCCCGCCACGCTGGCGCCCGACGCGCCGTTCACCCCCACGGTCTACCTGTACGACGCTTTTCCCGGCGGCATCGGGCAGAGCGAGCCGCTGTTCCAGCGCCGCGAGGATCTGATCGCCCAATCCATCACCCTGATCGAGCGCTGCGACTGCCGCGCCGGCTGCCCCGGCTGCGTGGGGCCGATACTGGCCGCCGACGAACACGCCAACATGGACGTCCAGACGTCCAAATCGCTGGCCTTGCGCGTACTGGCGCTGCTGGTGGCGCTGTGAGCGCCCTGGCCGCCAGGCTGCGGCAATTGCGGGCGGATGCGGGGCATGCGCCTGCCCTCTCCTCCGCTCCCCCTGCCGTTCGCCCTGAGCGTAGCGAAGCAAAGTCGAAGGGCCCGACGCCGACCACGCGCCCATCCCTCTCCCCCGACCTGCGCCGCCTGCTGCAACGCCACGCCCAGCTCAAGCGCGGCCCGGCCTGCCTGGCATCCAATGACCGCGACGTGCCCGGCGTCGAGCTGGCGCCCGGCCTGCGCTACACCGAGGCCCGCGTGGACTGGCTCACGCCGCCCGCCGTGATCGACGCCGGCTTTGCCCGCATGGCGCCGGTGCATCATCGCCAACTGCTGCATTTCGACACCGAGACCACCGGCCTTGCCGGCGGCACCGGCACGCGCGCCTTCATGATCGGCGCGGCCGACTGGCACGACGGCGGCTTTCGCATCCGCCAGCTCACCCTCACCACCATGGCTGCCGAAACCGCCATGCTGCGCACCTTTGCCTCGTGGATCGGAGCTGACACCACGCTCGTCAGCTACAACGGCAAGTGCTACGACGCGCCCCTGCTCGCCACCCGCTACCGGCTGGCGCGACTGCCCAACCCGCTGGCCGGCCTGGGCCATCTCGACCTGCTGCATCCCGTGCGTCGCCACTGGAAAGGGCAATGGGAAAACTGCCGCCTCGCCACCGCCGAACGCCAACTGCTGGGCGTGGTGCGCGAGGACGACCTGCCGGGATCGGAAGCCCCGGCCGCGTGGCTCACCTACCTGCGCGGCGGCTCCGCCGCCAACCTGCGCCGCGTGGCGCAGCACAACGCGCAAGACCTCAAGAGCCTGGCCGGCGTGCTGCTGCACATGGCAACCATGACACCGGCCTGAGCATCACTCACGCCCTCCCCCGCGCCTGCGGGAGAGGGCCGGAAAAGACGGCGGTCAGCCGCACTTGCCCTGTTCGCAATCAAAGTTGACGTTGACGCCACGGTTCACGATGACCTGCACGTTCGGGTGCTTCACCACCGGCTGGCCGTTCTCCTCCAGCGTCACCGTGTAGACGCCCACCGGCAGCGAGCCGATCGTGTAGCGGCCCTTGTCATCCACTTCGACATGACGCTGCATGCCGTTGGTGGTGCTCTTGGCCCGCACGGTGTCGCCCGCGGGCGCCTTGCCGAAAATGCTGCCCGCCGTAGCCTGCGCCGCAGCCGTGGTGGACGCGGTCATGCCGCCGATGCCGACGATGGCAGCCAGCGCCAGGCCGGGAAGGGAAAGACGACGAAGGGAGTGACGAGTACGGATCATGGGAAAGACTCCTGTTCTACGAGCGCGGCCTGTGCAGCCCGGGGTATCGCCGTGCGCTCGCGGCTGTGGGGAAAACCTGCCGGGCATCACGACAAACGCCGCTACCGAACAGGCGCGTGCAGCCTACTGCGCCGCCTCCTCGTCTCCGATAGCCAGAGGTCACGCATCGACCATGACGTATGGGGGAGTTGTCGCCACGCGATGCTTTCTGTAAGCACCCGCAAACCGCCCCCCTGTGGGAGCGACTTCAGTCGCGATGCTTTTCGCTTTGGAGCCTCAGAGCAAAAGCATCGCGGCTGAAGCCGCTCCCACAGGTGGGCAGCACTGTTGTGGGAGCGACTTCAGTCGCGATGCTTTTTTGCTTGGGAATCTCAGAGCAAAACCGTCGCGGCTGAAGCCGCTCCCACAGGTGGGCAGCGCTGTTGTGGGAGCGACTTCAGTCGCGATGCTCCTGTTCTCACAAGACACGAAAAACCCGTAGGAGCGCACCTTGTGCGCGATGCTTTTGGCAAGGTGACGAAAGGCATCGCGCACAAGGTGCGCTCCTACAAAAAGCCGTACGCATCACTCAGCGCGAACGCACCCGCACCACGCGCGCGCCCTTGATGCGCGCCAGCCAGTCATAGCCGTTGAGCCCGGCAGGCATGCCGTCACGGGGCGGCGCAAGCGCGGGGCGCGCGGTGCTTTCGAAATCATCGCGTTTGCGTTGCAGCACACGGGACAGGTGGCGTTTCATCACGGGCTCCTTGAGAAAGGTGCGCCCACGAGGAGCGCATGGAGGAAACATGGGGCCGGCGTGCAAGTCGCGGAAGGCGCCGTGCGCGACCCACTGTGTTTCCTGCGGTGAACGCCGCCGCTTCACCTTTCGTGGAACGCCTCTCGTGCACGATGCAATGCCTTGCATCCGATCCGACCAGGGAGACGTCCATGTCCACAGCTTCCGGCGCTCGCGTCGTGGTGTACGTGGCCCTGGCCGGAAACCTGCTGATCGCGCTCAGCAAGTTCGTGGCGGCGGCGTTCTCCGGCAGCTCGGCGATGTTGAGCGAAGGCGTGCATTCGCTGGTCGACACCGTCAACGAGGTGCTGTTGCTGTACGGCCTGCATCGCGCCAAGGCGCCGCCTGATCCGGCCCACCCGTTTGGCCACGGTCGCGAGCTCTACTTCTGGAGTTTCATCGTGGCGCTGCTGGTGCTGGCACTGGGTGCCGGCGTGTCGCTGTACGAAGGCATCGCGCACCTGCGCCAGCCGGAGCCCATCGCCAACCCTGCGATCAACTACCTCGTGCTGGCGGTGTCGGCGGTGTTCGAGGGTACGTCGTGGGCGATCGCGCTGCGCGAGTTTCGCGCGTTCAAGGGCCGGCTCGGCTACTTCGAGGCGTTTCGCCAAAGCAAGGATCCGAGCACCTTTACCGTGCTGCTGGAAGACAGCGCCGCCCTGCTCGGCCTGCTGATCGCCTTTGCCGGCGTGTTCGCCGCGCAGCAATGGAATGAGCCGCGCCTGGACGGTGCCGCATCGATCGGCATCGCACTGGTGCTGGCGGTGTCGGCCATGCTGCTGGCGCGCGAAAGCAAGGGCCTGCTGCTGGGCGAACCGGCGCATCCGCTGGTGCGCAAGACCATCATGTCCATCGCATCCAACGATCCCGGCGTGCGCCGCGCCAACGGCGTGCTGACCGTGCAGATGGGACCAAGCCAGGTGGTTGCCGCACTGAGCGCGGAGTTCGAGGACGCGCTTACCACCACGCAGATCGAGTCATGCATCCATCGCATCGAGAGCGGCGCCAAGGCCGCGCACACCGAGCTGCTGACCCTGTTCGTGAAACCCCAGACCGCCGAAACGTGGCAGGCGCGCCGCGCCGCCATCGAGCAAGGCCGCCGCCTCGACCCGGCCCAGCGCTGAGTGCCGCCACCGGTCGTGGCGCGCCACAACTCACCGGTGGTGAGAGGTTGAAAAAACCACGACCGCTCAGCGGCGCGCGCGGAAAAACTCGCGCAACAGGCGACCCGACTCCTCCGCCAGCAAACCGCCCGACACCGCAATGCGATGGTTGTGGCGCGCATCAATCAACGTGTCGAACACGCTGCCGGCCGCGCCAGTCTTGGGATCGGCCGCCGCATACACCACCCGCCCCACGCGGGCATGAACCATCGCCATCGCGCACATCGAGCACGGCTCCAGCGTCACGTACAGCGTGCAGCCCGACAAACGATGGTTGCCCAGCTTCTCCCCCGCCGCGCGCATGGCCTGGATCTCCGCATGCGCGGTGGGATCGTGCAGCGTGATGTTGCGATTCCACCCCAACCCCACGATGCCCCCCTCCCGCACCAACACCGCCCCCACCGGCACCTCGTTCTCCGCATCCCGCGCATGCGCCGCAAGCTGCAACGCACGACGCATGTACTGCTCGTCCTCGGCGGTGAATACGTCAGCGGTTTCAGTGGCAGGGGGAAGCAAGGGACTTTTCCGTTGGCAGGGGTGGGATGGCGGCCGGCGCAACGATACACACTTCGCGGCGCCGTTGGGCTTACATCGTGGAATTGCGATGACATGCAGGGCTGGCGCGGGGCGCGGATTTTGGAGCGTGCCCAGAAGAAAGATCATCGCCCGCGAGCGCGCTGTAGGAGCCCGCTCGCGGGCGATGCTTTTCGGAGTTGCAACCGCGCGAGGCCGGTGGGCAATCGCGATGATGCGCTGGGTGGGTTCGGCGGGGCGGTTTTGGTGGCGTTGGGGATTGGGTCTGCGTGCCCGGAAGAAAGATCATCGCCCGCGAGCGGGCTCCTACGGGTGAGGGTTACTCCTCCGCGTTTTTCAGCTCTGCGAAGCGTTCTTTCATGGTCGGGTTGTCGCGGGTGAGTTTCTTGATCGTGACGTCCTGCGCCTTGTCGTTGGCCAGGCGCAGCTGGCGATCGGTGCCGAGCAGTGCGTCCTTGGTTTTCTGCAGGTGGGTGATCGACTTGTCGATCTCGTCGATGGCGTTCTGGAAGTGCCTGGAGGCCAGCTCGTAGTTGCGCGAGAAGCCGGTCTTGAAGGTTTCCAGCTGCGACTCGAATTGGGTGATGTCAATGTTCTGCGCCTTCACCAGCGCCAGCTCGTTCTTGTACTGCAGCGCGTTCAGCGCCGCGTTGCGCAGCAAGGTGATCAGCGGCAGGAAAAACTGCGGGCGGATCACGTACATCTTCGGGTAACGATGGAACACGTCGACGATGCCGGTGTTGTACAGCTCGTTGTCCGGCTCCAGCAGCGACACCAGCACGGCGTATTCGCAGCCCTTTTCCTGGCGGTCCTTGTCCAGCTCCTTGAGGAAATCCTCGTTGCGTTTCTTGGCCGACGCGCTGTCGGCCTCGTTCTTCATCTCGAACATGATCGAGACGATCTCGGTGCCGTTGTCGTCGCTGTCGCGGAAGATGTAGTCGCCCTTGCTGCCGCTGCGCGCGTCGTTGTCCTTCTCGAAATACGCCCGCGGAAACGCCATCGCGCGCACCCGGTTGAACTCGATCTCGCAGTGCTGCTCCAGCGTCTCGCCGACCATCTTGGTCGACAGCTTGGCCTTCATGTCGCGCAGCCGCTCGATCATCTCGTCGCGATCCTTCAGCTGCACCTCGTAGCGCTCCTTCAGCGAGGTCTCGGCCAGCTGCTTCTCCAGTGCCGCCTGCCTCACGCCGTTGCGCAGCTCGTCGCGCTCCTTCTCCACCGCGCCCACCGCCTCGGTGACCGCCAGCTTCCGCGCCACCTCGGCCGCCTCCAACTGCGCCTTCAGCGCCTGGATCTGCGCATCCCTGTCGGCCGCCGCCTTTTGCAGTTCGCCCTGCAATTGCGCCTTCAACAGCTCGGCGGCGGTCTGCTGCTCCTGCCGGCTCTGCTGCAGGGAGTGCTTCAGCGCATCGCGCTCCCGCTCCACCGCCGCCAGCGCCTCGGCCACCGCCAGCTGGCGGCGGGTTTCCTCCGCCTGCGCCGCCAGCTTCAACTGCTGGATCTCCGCCTCGCGCGCCGTCACCTGCTTCTGAAGATCACCGGCCACCTTCGCCTCGGCCAGCGCAATCGCACTCGCTTTCTCGCGCTCCGCCACCGCCAGACGCTCATGCAACTGCTTGTCGAACTCGCCATCGCGCACCTGCTTCAGAATGTCGGCATAACCGGTCTCGTCGATCGTGAAGGCGGTGCCGCAATGCGGGCAGCGGATGTCGTGGGTGGGCATGGGGCGCTTTTCCTTGGGTTGATGCGCGTTGCGGTGATCTACGGGGGCGAACACGACGCGATGCACCACTCGGGATCGGGATGAAACCGGAGCGTGGATCGCTGCACGCAAGCGAGTCTGTATTCACGGCCACACCGACCCACGCCGACAACCCGTGAAAACCCCTTCCACCCGTTCAAAAGAAAACCGCGGGACTCAGCGAAAACCGTCGGCTCAGCGCGGCAATGTGGTCACGCGTCAGGTTGCGCCCACGTCCGTTGAGTATCTTGGATACCAGCGACTTGCTGCCGATCTCCGGCAGGTCGGCCACGCCCAGCCCGTGCTGTTCCATCAGCAAGCGGAGCACGTCGACACCGCCCAGCTTTGCGACGCGCGCATTGAACCCGGCAAACTCGTCCGACGCGTTTTCCCAAGCCTCGATGGAACGGGCCAGTATCTCGATCAACGGACGCTGGGCCTCGTAGTCGTCGACCAACTCATCCATCAGTGCCAGCGCCTGGGCGTAGTCCCCCTCATTGGCGATATGGCCAATGAAGCCCGCCTCGTCCAGCAGCGCATGGGCCCGCTTCTTGATGACGGCAAATCCCATCAGTCACTCTCCTTCCGATAACGTCTGCAGAGCTTGTCGTACTCCGCATGGGTGGCTATGTGCTTGACGTACATGCGCTTGTCGCGAAACTCGATGAAGGCGATCAGTCGAAAGTTGTTGCCGCCGATATCCAGCACCCACCACTTGTCCCTGTACCTGAAGTTGTCCAGTGACGGGAAAGCCTTTCGCAACGCCTGCGGCGTATCGAAATCACCCGACCGCAAGACCTTGTAGGTACGGTCGATCGCATCGGCGTCGTTGGGATAGGCCGTTGCCGCATCGTTGAACGGCTTCCTGGATATGACGTGCATGTCGATCCATGTTGGCGAGAACAAAGAGTAGGCAGGGGTTGACAAATTGTCAACTTCTGCCGGCCAATTTCCCCCACGGATCTACACCCGCCTCCACCCTGGGGCGCACGACCATGCGGCGCACCGGATGCACGGTTCCGCGCATCACCGGCGTCGTTTCGATCTGCACGCGCGCGCGGCCGCGGCTAGCCACCAGCCGGGTGACCGTTCCGGCGCCCTCGCTCGCCGAGGTCTGCACTTGCAATCGCAACGGGCGCGCGCGCAGCAGATCGGCCAATCGCCCAAGGGCTTCGGCGATCAGCTTCGCGTCCTCGGCATAGTCGTGCACCGGTAGCCAGGCCAAGTCGATGTCCACCGACAGGCGCGGCAGATCGTGTTCGAACAGGTTGATGGCCGTGCCGCCCTTGAGAGCGAAACGCGGTTCCTGGGCGAGCACCGGCAGGATCTCGACCAACAGCCGCACTCGGTCGATGTAGCGCCGATCCCAATGATCAAGCCAGGTGTTCATCAAGGTCTCCCGGCAAGGTGATCTGGTAGGTCGGATGCAAGCGCCCGCCAGGCACCAGCGCGCGCTTGCCCCGGCCTAGATCGACATCCTCCAGCGACACATGCGCCAGCCATGCGTGCCGATGGCGATCAGCCAAGGCGAGAAACAGCCGCTTGGCCTTGATGCTGCGGCAGTGGCGCAGCATCAGGCCAACACGCTGCGGCCGCAGCGTGGTCATGGCCTGCATCAGCGCGTCGGCCTCGTAGACCAACGCCGCATCCGATACGCCATCGCACAACTCCAACATGGCCCGCTCGGGCATCGAGCACACCAGCCTATCGGTGCCCGAACTGCCCCGGTGCCACGCCAACCCTTGCTCGGCCAGCGCAGACTCGGACACCCCTGCCGTAAACGTCAGCGCAGGGAGATCGAATGGCCCCCTGCCCAGGAACACGAAGCGCTCCCGCAACGGCAGCTTGCCCACCCAGCCTGGCGGCCGCTCCGGCCCGTAGAGCGTGATCGTCCCGGCGTCACCCAGGCGCAGGTAGTGCTCGTGCCCCAGCAGGGTCAGCGCGAAGCGCCCCCCGACATGCAACGGCATCCCCTCCCCGGTCTGCAAGCTGCGCACGACCCCATCCCATTGCAAGCGCCCTCCTTGACGCATGTACACGCCACGGGTTGGCGATACCAGCCAACCGCTGCCCACATAGCGTGCGACCAGGCTGTTGGAGTAGCCGCGCGCACGCAGCCATCGACTGGAAACCAGGCGCGTGTCATCCATCTCAGCCAGCAGATGGTTCAATTTTCCTTTATTTTGATCACTCATGGTGTTCAAAATGCATCTTTATTGAACTCTCGCCAAGGCGCCGATGGTTCAATGAAATATGAACCCAATCACTTACAGTGATCTTTTAACGGCAATGGCAAACCGTCACCTGCCCATCGGCAGTACCGGCGAACTGGAACTGGCCCGCGAACCGCACATCTCCCCCGCCTTCCACTTCGACTCCGACACCAACAAACCCCACGGCGCCTGGGTGCCCCCCTACCTCGACTGCCACGCCGGCGACATCGCCCACTACCACGCACCAACCATCGACTACGACGCGGAAGCCGAATTCGTCAGCGGCCCGCCGGATGGAGCGTAGGCAAGATTCAGGCCGAGCCAGTGGGGGGTTGTGGAGTGCGTGGGTGGGGAGGGTATGGGCGGGAAGGCGCGTGACGGTCTCAGGAAAATATTTACGGATTATGTTTTTCCTACACATGTTCTGGCAAGGTGCATGAAAAATGTGGCTTTCTGAATTTTTTTCTAGAGAATGGAAAAGTCTGAGACAAGGCCCTGCACCGGGAAGTCAGCGTTATCAATGACTACTTGTCATCAATCTTCTTTATCCGCTTGTTTTAGATAACAACCAACTCCTGCCAACCATTGGCTTAGATTGGTAAATAATGGCTGCAATGTGAATTACTTTTATACAGAGTTAAGGGTTAAATAATCCTCTGTACGGAGAAATTGGCACCAACCCTTTTTTGAGAAGTAATTTCAATATATCCGATTAACTCCGTCGCATAGCTCCCACCGCCATTCATAGTCCCCTTTTGCTTCAGCTCGCGCTGCAGAGCTGGCTCGACAACTCTGGAGAACAAATCAATTCGCTCCTCAAACCGGAGCGTTGGCGTAGTAGGCGCTGATTGCAGGTATTTCTCGTACAGTCGCTCGATTACCGGGACACGCATGCCATCCTGTTTAACGGCAATGGGTTGCACAACCACACGACGTTCGCCCCTACCAGAGGATGCTTCAATCATCCACAGCGACAGCAGCACCGGCTCGTCCACTTCGCCGGATACGGCAATACCGATCTCCTCCGGCGGAACGCTGCGCCAACGCCCCAGTTCCTCCTGTACCAAAGGGTGATCCATGCCCATCAGTTGCAGATCGTCCTGACTGGTCGCGGCCTCGCGGCTCAGGGTGAAACGGGCGCGGCGCGTGCCTTCGGCGGTGACAAGGTCGTAGGTTGCATCGTCTACCTTGACCAGCTTCTGCTGGCGATCCGCCACTGCCGTCGAGAGGAAGCGCCCCAGTCGATCAAGACTGGACGACACATCCGAGAAGGGCTTGTAGTCGTCGAGGCTGAAGCCGTCGAGGTCTTGGAACAGGTCGAACACTACCTGCCGCGCCTCGCGGGAATTCGACAGCGCCGCTTCCAACTCCACCTGCGTGCGCTTCAGTTCCGGGTCGGACAGCGCCTCCTGATACAACCGGTCGTAGTTCAGGCGTTCCGACAACTGCCCGAGAATCTGCGCACGCAGATCTTCGGCCACGTTACCCTGGTCATCCACCTTGCCCACCGTGCGGGCAATTTCGGTGAGTTTCTCGTCGAGCAGCAAGAAAATGCGGCCCTCGATGGTGTCTGACAGCACGAGGTTATAGACCTGCGCGGTGTCACGCTGACCGTAGCGATGAATGCGCCCGATGCGCTGTTCCATGTCCATCGGGTTCCACGGCAGGTCGAAATTAAACAAGACGCGAGCGAATTGCAGGTTGATGCCTTCGCGCCCGGCCGCCGTGCAGACCAGCACGCGTGGGCCATCCTTCTGGCGAAAGCGCCGCTCCGCCGCCACCTTCGCGCCGTGGTCGCCACCGCGCAGCACGGCAACGCCCTGGCCGGGGAAGGTTTGCTCGATCTCGCGGGCGATCATGTCCACCGTGCCGAGGTAGGTGGCGAAAATGACAATCTTCTCGTTGGGGTTCTGCCGCCACAGCGTGCCCAAGCCGTCGAGCAGCTTCTGCATCTTGGTTTCGCGCTCTGCCGGGAACAGGCGCAGCAGGTCGCCGATGCGCAGACGCTCCTCGGGCAGATGCAGGTTCACCACTGCCGACACGGCTTCTTCCGCGTGCGTGGCCGAATACTCGCTGGCGTAGGGGTCGGAGGCCATCTCTAGTGCTTCTTCATCCAGCCTCTTCACCAGCCGGTACTTCAGATCGGCCAGCACACGATCCACCTCGCTGCGCCCGATGCTGTCGCGCGGCAGACCAAACTCCTCATGGATCAGCTCGCGTGCTTCCTCGGTCAGGCGCTCCCGGCCTTCGATGTCCAGTTCCTTGTCGCGCAGAAACGCCTCGTGCAACGTCAGCATCAGCAGGCGGCGCTTGAGCGTGCGGCGCACGGCGGCGAAGCTCGATGCTGCGATCTTCTGGAAGATCGCCATCAGAAAGCCCAGCGCCCGCCCTTGATTGCCTTGGCGGCGCGCAAGGTCGAACCCATCCTCCAGGTACTCGCGCAGCTTCTCGTAGAACAGCCGCTCGGCCTGGTTCATCACGAAGGATTCGGTGTGAACCCAGCGCCGTGCGAACAGCGGTGATCCATCGGGTTGGCAGGCGTCGGCCTTGGTGCGGCGGAACATCACCGTGTTGAGCCGGTGCCGCTCCTCCAGCATTTCTTCAGGGCTGCGGAACAGCGTCGGGTTCAGCAGTTGCGCGAGCATCCAGAACTGGAAGTGATTGCCCTGATGCGGCGTGGCAGACAGCAGCACAAGGTCGCGGGAATGATCTTTCAGCGCCTCGGCCAGCTTGTAGTTTTCGGTCTTGCGCACCTTGCCGCCGGTCTTGTAAGCCGTGAGGTGATGCGCTTCATCGAACACAACCAAATCCCAGCGTGGCGCGTCCAGCAGGCGCTTGATGCGCGCCGGACGCTTCAGGGTGTCGATGCTGGCGATCAGCCGGTCGTGCTTGGCGAAGGCATTGGTCTTGCGGTCGGTGATGTCGCCTTCGGAGCCGAACACCTCGAAGTCGAGGTTGAACACCTCGTTCAATTCTCGGTGCCAGTTGTTCACCAAACCCGCAGGCACCACCATCAAGGCGCGGGTCAATTCTCCGCGGCTAGCCAGCTCGCGCAGGATCAGCGCGGCTTCGATGGTCTTGCCCAAGCCCACCTCGTCGGCGATCAGGTAGCGTCTGGGTGAGGCGGTGGCGATGCGGTGCGTCAGCACTACCTGATGCGGCAGCAGGTCGATCTTGGCCGAGGTCAGCGCTGAGGCGCTTTCCATCACTGGTAGCGCGTGCGCCTCGTAGGACAACCACGCCTTGCGCGACCGCTCCGAGCCGCCATCCACGGCGCGCAGGATGCGCTCGGTGCGCGTGAGTTCGCGCCGCAGCGATGCCGCAGGCACCCGACGTTCGCCGACGCCGAAGAACGCGCGCAAATACCCGTCACGCGCCGGGTCGAGGACGACACCTTGGCCGTACTCATGGTGGGTGATGCGCTCGCCGGGTTGGAACAGGGCTTCAACGTCCGTCACACCGCCCCTCCGCCCAAGGCTTCCAGCCGCTTCAACCAGCCGTCGAAATGCGGGCATGCCGCGCGAACTGCTGCGATGCCGATCTTCTCCAGCAACGTGGGGCCGTCTGAGGTTTCCTTGTAGCCACCCACCAAGCTGTGCAGACGCGCCTTCGGATGCGTGGTCGCACCGTGGTTGATCAGCTCCGGCGCACCCGCATCCTGCACGGCAGTACGCAGCTTGTCGGCAAGGTGGGCTTTCCCAAAATGCGCCTCGACAGCATCCGGTGCGCTGAACAGCCACGCTTCAAACTCGTGTAGCGCCAGGAATGGAATGAACCTCTGATGGTTCAATTCCGCAGAAAACCGGGTTTGCAAGGCCGCAACATTCTCGTGCGCGCCACCCACACCCAGGGCCTCCTGCAAGCCCGGAAAATCCTCTGGCAATCCGTAAAAATCGAGCAACGTGCTCACCCACGCATCGCCGTCATGCGCCAGGGGCCGCAGACTCCGAAGAATCTGGTTCCAGTTGGACACGCCGCCACGAAAACCGCCGCCGCTGGGCAGGCGCTTCGTCCACAGCACGATGGGCGATTGCACGTACACGCCGTGTTGCGCCAGATGAGGCGTCAGCGTGTGCTTGACGAAAATTTCCTCGCTCTGGCCTTCCACCAGCATCAACAGTCGCGTCATGGGCGACCTCCGAGGACATTCTTCTCCCACAGCTCACCGATGCTGAATTCATCCATCCAGCCCTTCAGCTTCTCTGCATCCAGCCGGTTGAAGGTCGTCTTCAAACCATCGTTCTCAGCAACGATCACGTCCTGCGGTGCGAAGTTATTAAGCAGCGTCACCGACTGCGTCGCCAACAGCACCTGCACGCGCTTGGATGCGGCCTCCAGCATCTCAGCCAGAATGCGGATGGCGAAGGGGTGAAGGCCCAACTCTGGCTCGTCGAGCAAGATCAGCGCGGGTGGATGCGGTTGCAGCAGCAGCGTGGCCAGGCAGATGAAGCGCAAGGTGCCGTCGGACAGTGAATACGCATCGAAATACGCCTCCGAGCCTTTTTGCCGCCATTCCAGCTTGATCTTCTTTTCGTTGAGCTTGCTCGGGGCCAGCACGAAGCCCTCGAAAAATGGCGTCACCAGCCGGATGTGTTCCTCGATGTGGCGGAACTGCACCGGGTGCTTTTCCTGCAACCAATAGAGGTAAGCGGGCAGATTGGCCGCGTTGGGACGAAAGAAGCGGTTGTCGTCCACATCCACCGTTTGCTTGGCGGGCGCAGTGTCCGAGGTATCGTGGAAGTGATAAACGACCAGATTCCGTACCTTCGGGAATACGAATTTTGGAATCTTGTTTTTATATGATGCGGCAGCTTCTTCCAGCTTGCTCTCTTTGTGGCCCACAGCGATGGGTTCGCCATATTCCCAGAAGCCGCTGTATTGCACGCGCTCGTCCTCGAAAATCAGCGAGTCTTGCGCCGCCTTGAGCTTGAAGCCATAGGAGTTCTGGTCGAAGGCGAAATCCAGCGACAGCGCGGGCGTCTTCTTGCGCCCGTGGAACAGGAAGCGATCCGGCTCGCTGGCGACATAGAGCTGAAGGTTGTGGGACAGCACGCGCTCCAACAACCGGAACACGCCGATCAGGTTCGATTTGCCCGACCCATTCGCGCCAATGACCACGTTGAGGTCACCCAGCTTCAGCTCGGCGCTCTCGATGGATTTGAAGCCTTCGATTTTGACCTTCCTTAAGGTTTTCACCGTGGCCTCCTAAGTGATTCGCAGATGAAAAAGACCCGCAGCCCTGCCGCCGTCGCGCAGCAGAATCTCCTGCGGGTACTCGTTGGCTTGGCCCCACAGGATGCGGCCAAGGTCGATCTGATGCCCGTGGGGCGCGTGGCACAGCCAGCTCACCTCATCGGTGGCGGCATTCGCCCTGATGCGGCTGTGACCGCCGGGCAGCCAGAACACCAGCGCGCCATCGCTTCCCCATTCGTCCTGAAACGACAGCACGGCAGGCTTGATGGTGTCGGCCAGCCACGCTTCGGCATCCGTTGGCGTCAGCAGATCAAGGCTGCCATCCAGCCCGGCGACCACCAGCGTTCTGCCGCCATTGCTGGGCAGATCGTCGGGCCATTGCCCTTTGGCACGCAGGAACTGGCGCAGGCTCCACACCTCGCTGGCCGCGCAAATCTGGTTACGTGCTTCCTCGTCCCACACCCAACTGGTGCCGCGCCGCTGCCACACCGTGTCGCGCAGTTGCCTCATTGCCCGTACTCCCCATCGTCATCAAACAACGAAGCCTGCGCGGGCTGGGGTGCCTGGCTAGCCTGCCATGCGTTGTGGATGGACACCGCACGCGAGGCTGCGTTGCGGGTGGTTTGATCCGGGCCGTTCTTTTGTAGCCATTCCAGCAAGGGCTTTAGCGCCACGTGCGGCTTGAAGTTCTCGTTCTTCAGCGTATCCGAGGCGTTGATGCCGCTGCCGTCAAAGCACGCGCCGATCAGCACCAACGCCTGATCCAGATCGGAGGTCAGCTTGCGGCGATGCTTGCCTTGCCATTCGCGGGCGAAGTCCAGCGGCGCAGTACGAGTGAAGACTTTCTTCACTTCACTGCACCAGCCGCGCTGCACGAAGTCATCCGGCGTGGTGATGCTGCCGCGCAGGAACTTCTGCAACTGGTCGCGCTTCAGCTCGGTGGCTTCGCCGAAGGTGCGCAGGAACTGGCGCGTCATGGGTTCGGCGTTTACTGGCGGCGGTTCCGTGCCCTTGTTGGCGTCCTCGTCGATCAACTGATTGATACCGATCAGGGCTTCGCGCACGGAGATGGTGCGGCCTTCGTCCACATACACCTTGCCGTAGTGGCGCGAGAAGTATTCCAGCGCCTTGCCGCGCCGGATGACCTGAATGTCGGCAGCAGGCAGACCTTCCTTCGTGTGGTTTTCCAACATGGCCTGCAACTGGCGCACGTCGGCCATCACCTCGCGGCGCATCCGGCCCCAGCTCACTGGCTTGGGTTCTTCGGTGCGCTTGCGGCAAACGTGGATGATGTCGTACTCGATGGTTTTGGCGCCGAACTCGCCATCGCCCTTGGTTTCGTCGGAGCGGATGGGATACGTTGCTTCAAGGTAGTAGCCCGCATCGAACAGCGACTCCAGCACCGCCACCCACGGCTCATCTTCGCTGTGGTGGAAAGTGAAGGCCAGAATACCGCTGGGCTTGAGCGCGCGATGCGCCTCGCGCCAGCACTGCGTGAGCAGGCGCTGGTAGAAGCCATCCGGGTCTTCCGGCTCGCGCGCCTTGTTTGCCACCGCCTCCAGCGACTTGGGCGTGTAGTCGGCGCTGAAGTAGTCGGGGTACTTGTCCTTCAGCGCGAGGCGCAGCCAGACGTAGAAGAAATCGGACAGCTCCGAGTAATGCAACAGGCCGCCGAAGGGCGGATCGGTGATGACCAGATCGAGACTGGACGTGGGGACGTGCGTGAGATCGGTGGACGAGCCGCAATACGTCTCTGCATCCAGAAGGGGGTCGCCTAGCTCAATCTTGGTTGATTTGCCGAATGTTCGTGAGCCGATACTGGGGAATTTGCCATTAAGTCGCTCGTTGCTGACCAGCTCCGTTGGTTCTTTCAACCAGTCCAACGCCTCCACCAGCGTCTCTATCGAAGAGTTCCAATTTCCGCGCCCGAGATGGGCGAATATGCTGTTCTCGACGACAGTAGATTTCGGATGGAAGTTGGAATTGCTCAAACTTGGTGCGACGCAGTCTTGCTGGATATCCCAGAAGCACAGCATGTTTTGATGCTGTAGGTATCGGTGGAACGCACCAAGAACAAACTCTCGAACTCGCCACTCATGCGTTCCTGCTGTGGTGATTGCCTTGAGAAGTAGCGCCTGAACAAGACGCTGGCGTGGGCTGAACATCGTCCACCAATGCGTGAACCCGTGGCCTTGGCGGATGTCCCCGTTCGCAATGCCGGTCATGAAACCGTAAGGCACTGCTGAACGCGGCCAGTAGTCTTTCAGATCGGCATCCTTGCGCGCTTCCCACTCCGTTAACGCAGCGTTGTATTGCTTGGCATAGGCCGTGTCGTAGGCAGCGAAGAATCGTCCGCTGTACGGCTTGCCCGCTTCATCGCGTTTTGGTGCGTAGCCCTGCACCGCGTAAGCCGCCATCGGCCCAGTCTTGCCCGTGGCCTTGATGGTAGTCAGCACATCCTGCACCGTGCCGCAGGCTGAGCAGGCATAGTGCGACTTCTTCGGCACCGTGCCGGCTTCAGATTCAAAAGTAGTGCCGGTCTCCGGGCACGTTACTTGGCGCGGGATGATCTTCTTTTCTTTCTCAACCCCATTCTTATCGACTTCAATAACGGTCTCGGTACCACGCACTTCCAGTAGACGAATCTTCGCGGCACGTGCCGCATCCCAGCGCGTGGTCGCCGCCACGTCGTCCTGCGCCGAACCGCCGTAGGCTGCACCCGTAGCATCCTGCTTCGCCTCGCCCGCCAGCCATTGCGGATGCACCAGCAGGCTTAAGGAGACTTTCTTGTTCTTGCCCTTGCCCAGCTTGATCTGCCCACGCGCGCCCTCTATCACCAGACCATCCTTGACACGGATCGTGGCAGATTCGGTATGCCCGCAGTGCGGGCAGATCACACCTTTTTTACGGTCAAGCACGGAGTACGGCGCTTCGGTGGATGCGACAACGAACGGTGCATCAGGGGCCATGCGTGCGGCATCTGCCTCCACATCGAACGCCTCACCGCATTGGCCACAGCTGTGTTGCCAATGCTTGACGGTGAGCGTTTTCACCGCCATCACCGGGCTGGTCATGATCGGCGTGCGGTGGCCGCAGCCCGTTACCTGACACGGCCCGTGCTTGGCCCAGAAGGTATAGATGATCTCCGGGCCTTCGTAACGGTAGTTCTTGCGTTCGTCACGCGGAATGGCGAGCGGGTCGAAATCGACAGGCATCACTTTGCCCGTAGGCAGGTGTGTCCAGGTTCCCTTCTCGCCCTCTGGGCCGTCGCAGTAGTAGTACGGCATAACCTGCGGTTTGACCTCGGCCTCGATGTCGGCGAGGAGTTTTTTCACTTCCTCCAGATCGACATTGGCCAATTCCTGCTTGACCACAAACCACGCGACCGGGTTGAGGTCGTTGCCGATCATCTGCATGCCGAGGCGAGAGCCTTCCACCAGCGTGGTGCCGCCGCCCATGAAGATATCCGCCACCTTCAGATGCTTGAATGCGCCTTTCTTCTGGTGGTTGGCGTAGTAGTTGTCCCACACCAGCTTTGCTGATTCCGATGGGTCGTCAGGGGCTTTCGTTGCTGCTGCGATCAGCAAGCTCCGAAACACGCTCGATGGGCGTCGTGCCCACCATTTCGTCATCGTGTAAATCGGCTTTCTTCCTGCTCCTGACGCGGTTTCTACCTTCGCAATCTCATTGATGGGGAGAACAGGGAAATCCACCTCCAAGCAGGTCTTGGGTCGATTGGGGTCGTTGAAATCCACCGTTTCTAGCGCGACGGCTTTACCTGCGCCGACGGCTTTGGCAATTTCTTGTTGGAGTAGTTGTTTTTTGGTGGCCATGCAGGCTTCCTTAATCTTCCTGTGCGCGGGATTGCCTGCGCATGTTTTCTACGGCGGCAACCAGATCGACTTCTGCCTTGGGCGTAGCCCAGCGTGTCCAGAAGGGAATCGTTGCACTGCGTGGTTCGTGTTTCGGCTTCGACATCTTGATGCGGGTCGGCAGCAGGGTGGCATCGCCCACCACAACCGCCTCGCCCACATCCAGCGTCGGCAGCACTTCCATCAACCCTTCAAGGCTTTCTGGCAATAGCTGCTTGACCACCCCTTGGTCAGTTTTGTTGGCCAAGCGCAAGCTGATGATGTTGCTGCACTGGCTGAGAATGGTCGTGCTGACGTCCGAGGGGCGCTGGCTGACCACCATCAGGCCAACGCCGTACTTGCGGCCTTCTTTGGCGATGCGCTCGAAATTTTCGAGCGCGCGCTTTTCCAGCGGGCCGGTGGACGCGGCGCTGCTTGGCAGGTAGAGGTGTGCCTCATCGCAGACGATGACAATCGGGTGACGCGCATCGCCATCCTCGCCCGGGCTGCTCCAGAACTGGATTTGATAGACGATCCGCGCAACCAGGCCAACGACGACAGGGAGGATGTCCGATGGCACCTCGGAGAAATCAACGATCTTGATGCCGGGGTTGACGCCCTCCTGCTTGACGCCGGTGCCAAGCAGCTTCTCGGCTAGCTGGTGCAATGCCTCGTAGGTCTCATATTCCTCGGGAGCTTGATACATGAAGGCATAGCGGCGGTCTTTCGTTTTAACGCTGATTCTGTTCAGAAACCTCGTCAGCTTTCCGAAAAGCGGCCCTTGTTTTTCTCCCTTGGCCCCCTGCACCATTTCCTTGTCTTTTTCGGCGATGGCATCAATGAGGTCGGCCAGCCGATAAGGCACCGGCGTATCTACAGTGAATCCGTCGAGCAGATCGTGCTTTCCTAGCCCTTCGATGGACCTCCTTTTAAGCTCCACAACCTGCTTCATCAGCTCACTGGCCTGATTGGGGGCGCTCTCCTCAGATCGATCTACGAACAGCGATTGCATCTCGTCGTAGGTCAGCAGCCAGAAAGGCAGGAAAATGGCACCTTCCTTCTTCGCCTTCAGATCACCAATGCCCGCGATGCGGTAGTGGCTAGCGAACTTCATGCTCGAATATTCGCCGTGCAAATCCAGTACAACCATATTAGCGTGTGGCAGTTGCGCGGACTGTTCAAGGATGGAAGCAACGGTGAAAGATTTTCCCGAACCCGTGCTACCCAGCAGCGCGGCATGACGCTGGAAGAGCTTGTCACCGTCGATGTAGGCGCTGGCCTTGCCGTCCAAGGTGTAGGTGCCGACCTTCAGCGGGGCTGCCGCATCCGCCTTAGAAGATGCGCTCAAAATTCCCATGAAATCTTCGAGAGATTTTTCTTCGATTGGGAACACCGGTCGGTTGATCTCAGGCAAGAGAAAAACGGCCCGCGTGAAGGTGTCCTTGCGCTGCCCATCCCGAGCGCGATAGGTGCCGACCAGGCTAATCGACACGCCGTTTTCTTCTTGGGGCACGCCAGCCAGATTCGCTGGCGGATCGGCTTCGGGCAGCGTCGGCAGTTCCACCGGGTGCCGCCAAACCCTTTCGATGATGCCGATCAGCCATTCATCCCCCATCGACTGAATGGCAACCAGGCGGCCGACGCGGGCTTTTTGCAGGCGCTGTCCGTCCGTCACCCGCACGGTGATACGTGAGGTTTCAACACTGCGAACTTCGCCTAATGAATGCTCGTCGGTGAAATTGAAAATGCTCATCCTCGCCTCACTCCACAAATTTCTTCAAAAAATCATCCAATTGCCAGAGCGGCTCTGGGCACGGCAGCGCGCTCCCATTCCAGCGACAAACTGAGCCCTCGCCATCCTTGAACACGGCGATCACGTGCGGGTGTTCGCCAAGTAGTTGTTCAATGTTCGGTGTCGGGTCGCGTGTGACGATGATTGCGGGCATGCCTGCGGCCAGACGGCGCTTGATGACACCTTGCAAATGGTCGTCATTGAAGCCAAAGCCGATGCACAACAATGCTTCTGCTTTGGCGAGCACCTCATTCATTTCGGTACGCATCGCATCGAACAAGGTGTTGACCAATGCATCCTGATACTTTGACGGACCGGGCACGACGATGGCTCGCTCCGCGCTGGACACATCGTTAAGAACTTCCACTGGCCCTTCGTCCGTTGTCAGCCAACTGATCGAGCCATGGGGCTTGTAAAGACGGACGGTTTTGCAGAGACGGTGATCAAGCTGCTGCTGGCGCTTCTCGGCTACTAGAACACGGCTGTACTGTGTCTGGAAAAGTGGCCGTGGCCGTGGCTTGCGCCGACGAAAACCAGTGAATCCGGTATCCAGAGGAAGCTCCGCCAGATCGCAAAACAGTTCCAACAACGTGTCGTAGTTGGTCGTGATGACATGAATGCTGTCCGTGTTCTGCGGTGATCCGCTGAACAAACGATTCAGTAAACGTGACGGTGCATGACCGCCCTCAGTCTTTTCACCAAGGATCTTCGCTTCTGCCGTGATGGCGCGATCAAGAATCAGCTTCGCAGTTTCTCCGCGCAGGGCTGAGACAATCTCTCCCCATTCCGCCATGCCAAGCGGAATCCCATTCAGACCGGCCTCCAAATTTGTCTTGATCGCTTCGACTGATTGCGCCCAAGCATTCTTCGCTCCATCCGTGGACAGGGCATCGTGCACAGCGGTTGCCAAGTGTTCTGCCAAGGCACCCATACCAGGAAGACCATAGCCGCAAGAAAAGCCAGAGCCGACGAGCAGTACCGGGGTTTTGCGAAAAACCCCTTGGATGTGGGAGAAAAAATCGTCTGGCAATTCGGCTGCTGTCATATCTGCCTACTTCGTTAGTTCGACGAAGGGCGACAGCACTTCCAGCAGCGACAGGCCGCCATGCGTCAGCGTTGGGTAGCCGCCTTGGCTGCGCCACTTCCTGCGGCCCAAGGCCAACAGGTGCGCGCCGTGAGGGCTGTTGATCTGCAATGCCACGGGCGGCACGAAGGGGCCGCAGTCGTTTTGTGTGAGGCCGGTGCCCGCCTTGTTGCGCCCGCTGGAAAAGGTCTGCTTGAGGAACTGGCCGACCTCGCCATCCGCATCAGGGAAGTAGCCGGTGGCCGCGTAGCCGTGGTCAGAGGTGATGACCAGCCGCCGTCCGGTGGCGAGACGCTCGACGAAGCTCCAGAAGTCGTCGCTGCTCAGTTGCTCGGCAACGTCCTTTGTCAGCGGTTCCAGCCCCTGGCCTTGGCCTGCGATGTCGTGCAGCTTGGCGTCGGGCCAGTGGTGCCAGAAGATCTGGTTCGGCGCGCTACCGATCAGGGCTTGGCAGTCCTTCCACGGCAAGTCCACGGTTTCGGTGTTGGCGGCTTGCAGCTTGTGCGCGAGGCCGCCGCCATTGTTCTGGAGCTTGCTGCGACTGGCGAAGCCGAGCGCGCAGGCAAATTCATCGGTTTCGCCGGGCAGCTCGGAGGCACAGGCAGCGACCTCATGCGTGGTGAAGCCGCGCTCCTTCGCGCCCTGCAACAGCCACGGCAGCTCGCGCAGGGAAAGGCCATCGAGAATCAGCACCGCCTTGGCGCTGAAGGGCTCGGCCCACCAGCGCGTCAGGCGATCAGAGGTGCGCTCGACGCTGTCGCCGAAGGCTGGCCACAAGTCCCAGCCGCTGGAGGAGAGAAACAGATCCAGTGCGCCGATCTCGCGGTCGCGCCGGACAACTTCGCTGGGCGCGTTGCCTGCGGCCAGCGGCTTTCTGGCGATCTCGACGGCTTGCTTAACGATGACGCGCCAAGCGTCGGTGTCGGAGCCTTGGGTTAGTGCCTGCAAGGCGCTGGCGGTCAGTGCCATCAGTCGTCCTCCTTCTCAAGGTTCAGCTCGAAGCTCATGCCTTCAGGCAGCTTCTTGAGCAGTTCCTTGAGCTGTGCGCCGGTGGCGGCAGACACCTTGATGGACACCTCCGCGACCTTGGTGGCCGGGCCGATGCCCCAGCCTTCGATCTTGCCGATCAAGTTGAGCGGCGATGTGGCAGGGTTTGACAGCGGCGTGCGCGGCTTGGCGGTGCTGCCGTCGCCGCCGAAGATGCCTCCGCTCGGCGTGGGGACTGGCGTGGAAGCGGGCGAGCCACCCGGTGTGGGTTCGGCCACGCCCGGCGTGGGAGCAGCACCGCCACCTAGCGGAACACCGCCCGGCGACGGCGCGGAGCCTCCCGTTGCGGGCACAGCCGAGGGCAGCATCACGAACACGTCGTCGAGGTGGCGACCCGTGAGCGAGAGCTTAGGACGCAGACGCCGCCACGCGGTGTCCTCGTCTTCGCCGGGGTTCGTTTGCAGATACTCCATGCCGCGCACGTTGATGGCGACCTTGCCCTTTGAGCACATACGTAGCAGGCGTTCCTTCATCGCTGTTTCGCCCAGCCAAGGGATGCAGTCCTGCCCGGCGGGGCGCGGCTCTTGCAGCTCGCGCAGCAGCTTGCCGACCGATTTGTTGTTGCTGGCGTATTCGAGCACCAGCTCCTCGAAGTCCTCCGGCACGAACAGATCGCCGATCAGCGCCTCCTCGATGGCTTCGGGAATTTGCGAACCCTGCTTGTCCAGACGCTCGACGCTGAATTTGCACTGCGCGGGGTCGGCGAAGTTCCAGCGTTGCAGCACGGCGAAGCGGTCGAAGCGCTTCTTGAGGTTGTCACGCAGGGTGTTCTCGAACTCCTTGTGCAGCTTCTTGTATTCGGGGTTTTGCGTGCTCCATTCCTGTGCTTTCATTTCGGCGCGGGCGAGGATGAGCAGGTCACGATCCATGAAGGAGTTGGTGCTACCCGCGCGCGGCAGCAAAAAGCGCACGGTGTTGCGGCGCTTTTGCAACTGGTCTTTGAGCCAGCGGCCCAGTGTGGCGTCGAGCTTGTCGGCCTCCTCGGGCAGCACGAGGATGGGCAGGCGGTCATCCCATTTGTCGGGCTGCTCGGCTTCATCGAGCGCCGTCCACGGATCGTTGACCCACGATTTCGGCAGGGCGATCACGCGGAAGGTCTTGGCGACCTCGTCGCTGCCGCCAATGACGTAGCGCACCTGCTTGGCGAGCTGCGCCTGATCCGCACCGTCGGCGAACAGCTTGTCGTTGCGCGCGTAGGCCATGAGTTTGGCGCGTGGGTTCTCCTCTTCGCGGAACAGCAGCTTGGTGCCTTCCTGATGGATGTTGAAGCTGTTCTCGACGATGGTCGCCAGCTCGACCTGGAAGGCGTTGTCGTCCACCGGCTTGCCACGAGTGATGTCCAGTTGCAGCGTGGTAGGCTCGGCCCCAGCAAGA